>ULMJ01030982.1_pt1 | contig 51428 bp, 41 predicted proteins | sample 1951641 | NCBI WGS metagenome assembly ULMJ01 (sample SAMEA4835550, study PRJEB28245) | human gut metagenome | biome: gut microbiome; material: fecal sample | place: Denmark | collected 2008 | reverse complement strand
AGACGTGCATTACGAACTACCTGCTCTATCGTTCGTTCCCCGAACTGATAGATACTGAATATATCTACAGAGGACTGAACTATCTGTACGGTTGCCATCCGTGCCACAATCTGTCCTTTGTTTCGGGAGTAGGCGCACAGCCCAAAAAGGTAGCCTATGGTAACAACCGCGCCGACTTCAGTTTCATTCCCGGAGGTGTAGTGCCGGGCGTCAGGATATTGAAACCGGACTTCCCCGAGAACAGAGAGGATTATCCTTTCCTCTGGAGCGAAAATGAGTATGTAATAGATTTGGCAGCAAGCTACATCTACCTGGTGAATGCAGTCAACAGCCTGCTGAAATGAAGTGCTTGATGCTCTTCTTTTACAGAACACTTATGCCCCGTCAAAGGGGCACAAGTGTTGCATAAAAGCCCTGCCAGCAAGAAAAATCCTCCTAAAAAACAATTTAGTACCCCTCTCAGAAGGTATTACCTGCTACATTTGCAGTCAACATCAGTATTTGAGAAGTTTTTTTGAAAAAGCATAAAAAGAACTACAACTATGAAGAAATGGTTTCATGTCCTACCGGCTTTATTTGTTCTTTGTCTGATCGCCTGCACTCAGACAAAGAACACAGAGCTACAATACACGTTTATCGGTGGCGGAGAAGGGAGCAAAGCAGACACCACTTGTTTCGACTCTTTGCAGATGAGCGACCCATTCATCCTTGCAGATGAAGCAACACAAATGTACTATCTGGTCGGAAGCGGTGGCAGTTTATGGAAAAGCACGGATATGAAGATGTGGACAGGTCCCTATCAATACATCACCGTAGATACAACTTCGTGGATAGGAACCTCCCCAAGAATATGGGCGCCGGAACTCCATAAATATAAAGGCAAATATTACTGTTTCGTCACCTTTACCAATCCCCAGATCATTGTGGATACTGTGCCCAACAGGTATAACGTGCAACGCCGCGCCACTCATATTCTTGTATCCGACAAAGCCGCAGGTCCTTATCATCCCATCAGCGACAAGAACTATTTACCAGAGAACTGGTCTACACTCGACGGCAGCTTTTGGGAAGAAGACGGGGTGCCCTATATGGTCTTCTGCCACGAATGGATGCAAACCATCAATGGAATGGTCAATTATATCAGGCTTGCTCCGGACTTATCAGAATCAGTGGGAACCTCCACCATCCTTTTCAGAGCATCCGAAGCCACATGGCCAAGAGACATGAGGGTGATAGGCGAACTTACTTTCGGTATGGCATTAGGAGGATATGTAGCAGATGGTCCATTCTTGTTCAGAACGGACACAGGGCGTTTGGGAATGCTCTGGTCCAGTTGGAGCGACAACCGTTGCGCCCAGGGAGTAGCCTACTCCGAGTCGGGCAAGCTGGCGGGTCCCTGGATTCAGTACAATACCCCTTTGGTTCCCAATAACTCAGGACATGGCATGCTGTTCCGCACATTCGACGGAAAGTTGTTGATGTGCCTGCACCACCAAAGCCTCGACCCCGAACACCCCGGTCCACGAAAGCCGACTCTGCTGGAAGTTGATACTTCGGGAGACCAGATTAAAATACTGGGAAAATACCACCCTTAGCAATAAAGTAACTTATATACAATAGTATCATGAGAAAGATAATAGTAACATGCGGTTTGTTGTTCTCCTTATCGGGATGGGGACAAACATTGCCGTACCAGAACCCCGAATTAAGTCCGGCAGAAAGAGCCAAGGATTTAGTGTCACGCCTGACTTTGGAAGAAAAGGCACTCTTAATGTGCGACGATTCGGAAGCCATTCCGCGTTTGGGAATAAAGAAGTTCAATTGGTGGAGCGAAGCCCTTCACGGAGTAGCCAATCAGGGAAATGTAACCGTTTTCCCCGAACCCGTCGGGATGGCTGCTTCATTCAATGACAAGCTGGTATTCGAGATATTCAATGCAACCTCCGATGAAATGCGTGCCAAACACAACGAACGTGTACGCAATGGACTGGAAGACACCCGTTTCCACAGCCTTTCCGTTTGGACTCCCAACGTAAACATCTTCCGTGATCCCCGCTGGGGACGCGGTCAGGAGACCTATGGAGAAGATCCGTATCTGACTTCTCAAATGGGTATTGCAGTAGTGAAAGGACTGCAAGGGCCTGAAGATGAAAAATATCGCAAGCTCCTTGCATGCGCCAAACATTATGCCGTGCATAGCGGTCCCGAATGGAGCCGCCATTCAGCCAACCTGAACAACATCAGCCCCCGCGATTTATGGGAAACCTATCTGCCCGCATTCAAGGCACTGGTGCAGAAAGCCAATGTACGTGAGGTGATGTGCGCCTATCAACGTCTGGACGATGACCCTTGCTGCGGAAGCACCCGTCTGCTCCAACAAATCCTCCGTGACGAATGGGGATTTAAATACCTCGTGGTTTCCGATTGCGGAGCCATTGCCGACTTCTGGACCTCCCATAAAAGCTCCTCCGATGCCGTACATGCCGCCGTTAAAGGAACAATGGCCGGTACGGACGTGGAATGCGGATATGGATATGCTTACCAGAAACTGCCGGAAGCAGTGTCCAGAGGGCTGATTACGGAAGAGGAAATAGACAAGCATGTGCTCCGTTTGCTGGAAGGACGCTTCGAACTCGGAGAAATGGACGATCCATCATTGGTTAAATGGAGCCAGATACCAATGTCCGTAGTCAACAGTAAAGCTCACAAGGACTTGTCACTGAATATGTCACGCCAGACAATGACGCTTTTGCAGAACAAGAACAATGTATTGCCGTTAAGCAAATCCATCCGCAAAATTGCAGTTATCGGTCCCAATGCCGACGACAAGCCCATGTTGTGGGGCAACTATAACGGAACGCCCAATCAGACTATTACTATTCTGGACGGCATCAAAACCAAATTGAAGAAGAATCAGATTATTTATATGAAAGGCTGCGACCTGGTGAATGACAAAACACTGGAATCCTACCTCGACCAATGCAGCATAGATGGGAAACCGGGCATCAAAGCTACATTCTGGAACAATTCGGAACGCCAGGGAGAACCGGTTTCTTCTCTCCGAACCACCCAGCCCATCAATGTAACCACATACGGATTGCATACTTTCGGCCCGGGAGTGAACCTCGAGAAGTTCTCGGCCAAGTACGAAACAGTATTTACCCCCAAAGAGTCAGGCGAAGTCCTCCTCAATCTCGAAGGTTGCAGCTACTTTGAGTTATTAGTAAACGGCCAGTCAATGACCAAACGGCGCACCTGGAGAACCACTGACACCCGCACCATGTTGCAAGTGGAAAAGGGAAAAGAATATAAGATAGAAATACTCTATGCACAAGTGGAAAACTGGGCCGCAAACCTGAAGTTCAACCTCGGCAAAGAATTGCCGATTAATTACGACGAAAGCATTTCCAAGCTGAAGAACGTAGATATGGTAGTCTTCGTAGGTGGCATCTCACCACAACTGGAAGGAGAAGAAATGCCTTTGAACCTTCCCGGTTTCAAGAATGGTGACCGCACAGATATAGAACTGCCGGCGGTACAGCGTAACTTCCTGAAAGCCTTAAAGAAGGCCGGCAAGCGAGTTGTATTTGTCAATTGTTCCGGATCGTCTATGGCATTGCTACCCGAAACTGAAAGTTGCGACGCCATCCTCCAGGCATGGTATGGAGGAGAATTAGGCGGACAAGCGGTGGCCGATGTATTGTTCGGTGACTATAATCCTTCCGGTAAGTTGCCCATTACTTTCTATAAAAGTACGAAACAACTGCCCGACTATGAGGATTATTCCATGAAAGGACGCACCTACCGGTATATGTCCGACCCTCTGTTCCCGTTTGGATTCGGATTAAGCTACACCGATTTTACCGTAGGCACAGCCCGTTGCAGCAAAACCCAACTTCGCACAGACGAGTCGCTAACCTTGACCGTACCGGTCTCTAACACAGGTAAACGCTCCGGAACGGAAGTCATACAAGTATACATCCGCAAAACAGATGATGCCGACGGCCCATTAAAGTCATTGAAAGCCTATGCCCGCGCAGAACTTGCAGCAGGGGCTACCCAGGACATAGAGATACAACTACCGGCCGAATCATTTGAATGTTTTGACCCTTCCACCAATACAATGCGGGTGGCACCGGGTGAGTATGAATTATTCTATGGAACCAGTTCCGCAGCCAAGGATCTGCAATCCATCAAAGTCACTTTACTATAAAAAGGAAGCCAGCCTATTTCATGGCTTCATCCTATTTTTATTTATCTTTGTATCCGGGTGAAGAAATAGAGAACCGGTACACTCAAAAAAACAATTTATGAAGAACAAAAGACTATTTTTATTATCCGCCTTTCTGGTATTAATAGGTACACTGCAAGCTCAGAACCCGATTATAAAGGATCAGTTCACCGCTGACCCCACAGCAAAAGTCTTTGAAGGTAAGATATTTGTTTATCCTTCACACGACATTCCAAGCCCTATTGAACGATTGAAAGAATGGTTCTGCATGGCAGACTACCATGTATTCTCGTCAGAAAACTTAGTGGACTGGACAGACCATGGAGTGATTCTAAGCCAGGAAAACGTGCCTTGGGTAGCTCCCGGTTCCTATTCCATGTGGGCTCCCGAATGTGTGTACAAGAATGGAAAATATTACTTTTACTTCCCCTCCACCCCCAAAGGTGAGGGCAAGCGTGGTTTCAGTATCGGAGTTGCCGTAGCCGACAAACCTTATGGTCCTTTCACTCCGCAAGCCACCCCCATCGAAGGAGTAAACGGCATCGACCCTTGTGTGCTCATTGATAAAGACGGACAGGCCTACATCTACTGGTCGGGTCGCGGAATGTCGGTAGCTAAGCTGAAAGACAACATGCTTGAACTGGACTCCGAGCCCATCAAAATAGAAGGATTGCCCGAAGGTTTTAAAGAAGGTCCTTTTGCATTTGAGCGCAACGGGAAATATTACTTCACGTTCCCTTGGGTAAAAGAGAAAACAGAAACATTGGCCTACGCTATGGGCGACAGCCCTATGGGACCTTTTGAATTCAAAGGCATCATCATGGATGAGTCACCGACCGGCTGCTGGACAAATCACCATTCATTAGTGGAATACAAAGACCAGTGGTATCTGTTCTACCACCACAATGACTACTCTCCCGAATTTGATAAAAACAGATCGGCACGTATTGATTCCTTGTTCTTCAATCCTGACGGTACTATCCAGAAGGTAACCCCCACCCTGCGTGGAGTAGGTATAACAGATGCCCGGAAGGAAATACAACTCGACCGGTACAGCCGGTTGAGCAACCAGGGAGCTGCTATCGACTACCTGGACCAAACAAACAAGTTTGAAGGTTGGAAAACCATATTAAGCAAAAACGGTGCATGGGTGCAATACAACCGGGTAGATTTCGGCAACAACGTTCCCCGGAAAGTAAAGGCAAGAGTTTCCTCGGAAGACGGAGGGATACTACAAATACGTATAAACGGAACAGACGGTCCGGTTATATCAGAAGTCAAAGTTCCCAAGAGTGATAAATGGACTGAAATCGAATCGCCTGTCCGTTCCGGTCAGAGCGGTATCCATGATTTATATGTATCACTAAAGGGAAACGGAAAGGTCGAAACCGACTGGATTACTTTCCAATAATCCTCTTTGAGTAAGCCTCCAGACCGGATATGAAGTACATGAAAATAATAGCGCTACTCACAACCCTGCTCTGCATCCTGCAAGGGCAGGGTTTAGTCGTTGCCCAAAATAATCCGAACCAATACAATTACCTGTACCTGACTATCCAGAACGGACTGTGCGACAACTCTATCCAGGCTATACACAAAGACCGCAACTCATTCATGTGGTTCGGAACATCCAACGGGCTCGACCGATACGACGGCTATGAACTGAAACACTACTCTACCGCCCCGAGGGAACCTTATCAGTTTATCGAAAGCAATTTCATCAACGACATTGACGAGGATGACAAAAGCTATTTGTGGATAGCTTCCGAATCCGGAATCATGAGCATCGACCTCCTTCACGAAAACCTCAATTTCTATAAAGACTATTCCGGCAAAAACAATAACGTACTCTACTCCCCCGTTCAGACAATACTTGTCGATGACTTCAATAATCTCTGGATTGGTAAAAGCGACGGTCTCGCCTACATCATACTGAATGAAGAAAGACAGATAAAAGATATACAGATTTTGAAGAAAGATGTGGATATCAAAACGATTGTGAACCATGGAGGCGACATCTGGGCAGGAGGCGATAAATGCCTGTTGCATTTCGCCCCTTCCGAGAAGGAGGGTTACAACAGCATACCCGTGACCCTGAACCTGGATATTTCAAAGTTGACCTTCAACTGTCTGTTCTCTTACGGAGACTATCTGTGGATGGGTACGCAGAGCGGTTTATACTGTTACAACACCCAGAACCAGTTCTGCATGCTCTATCAACATAATCCAAACGACCTTTGCAGCATCTCTTCCAATTTCATCACAGACATTGGAAAAAACTCATCCGGCGACATCATTGTAGGTACCCGAAACGGGATAAACATTTACCAAAGAGACAACCGATTTGTAACTTTCAGCAAGGGCACCCAGCCCCAGTCGCTGAACGACAATATCATCAACCGGATATTTGTGGACGAGAACGACAATATCTGGGTAGGAGCCAACTTCGGAGGCATTAATATCATGTCTCCGCAACGCATCACTTTCACATATGCACTGCAAAGGCATGAACAGGGCTCTCCCAATATCATCAGTACCGTATTCGAAGACAAAGAGGGCAATATCCTTGCCGGCATTGTAGACGGAGGATTAGCCATTAAGAAGAAAGGCAGCCAGTCGTTCTCTTTCTACAAGCATAATCCGGGAAACCCACATTCGCTGGCCCACAACAATATCTCGGACATCATCCAGGACTTCCACGGAGATTATTGGATATCAACCATTGGCGGGGGACTGGACAAGCTGGCAAAAGCCAACCTCTCCAATCCAGTCTTCGAACATTACAACAGCTTCAACTCTGCCTTACCATCCAATGACATCTACGACATTGCACTGGACTCAGTTAGAAACGCACTATGGATATGCACCAGCAGCCACATCAACACACTCGACTTCTCGACGGGAGTCATCAACCGACTGAAGTACTATACCCAGTCAGGAGAGCCCGTCCACAACATGAACACTATCTTCATCGACTCAAAATCCAGATTATGGATAGGTGGCAACGGCGTCTACGTCATCGACTTGGAAGACTCAAGAAACAACTACGAATGTATATACTACCAGTATAAGCTGGATAACCCCGAAAGCAAGATCAATGAGAAAATAACCTGCATCTTTGAAACCCAGAAGGGAGAGATTTATCTGGGCAGCCTCGGAAACGGCATTTATCTGCTGGAAGACGGAATCAATGCGGGAAAATACAAGTTCATGAATTATGCCGTACGCTGCGGTCTTTCGGATACCAGCATTTCCAATATACTGGACGACAAGAACGGGAACTTGTGGATCAGCACACTCAAAGGCGTCTACTTCTTCGACATCACCACCAAACGGGCCTTCAAGTTTGATGAAGGAGACGGATTGTTAGTGCCTCAGTTCTACAAGCGGTCGGGATGTAAGGCAGCCAATCATAATATGCTGTTAGGCACTATCGACGGGTTTGTCACCTTCAGCCCGTTAGTCAGCCTACCCAAGCAGAAGCAACGGACAGTCACCCTTACCAGTGCCGTCTGCGACGGGAAGCAACTGATTCCTTATCTGGACAGCGATAATCTCCCGACGAGTATATCGACCACCAAAGAGCTGCACTTATATCCGCCGCAGAATTCCTTTGAAATCACCTTCAGTTGCCTGGACTATCTGGAACAGGAAAAAGTGTTCTACTCCTACCGCATACTCGAACTGAAAGAGAACAGGAACATAGGCCTCGTGAAGAGAAATGCCAAATACACCAATCTTTCTCCCGGAAAGTACACGCTCGAGATACAGTGTACCAATCATGACAACACCTGGTCCGCCAAACCGACCACGCTCAGCATCATTGTGCACCCGCCATTCTATAAAACCACCTGGTTCTACTCACTGATAGCCATCCTGATTATATCAATCCTGATTTATATCGTCTATTCATATAATGCCAGGCAGAAGCACATACAGAAGCTACTGAAAGAAAAGATAGAAGTCATGTCCCGGCAAATGGAAGCCATCAATAAAGAAAAGCTCTCATACTTCACCAATCTTGCACATGAATTCAAAACTCCGCTAACCCTGATACAAGGGCCGGCAAGCCAGCTTATGAACCAAGCCACCGACCCCGGTGAGAAGGAGGACCTGCAAATCATCAACCGCAACGCGCAATATCTGCTTTCGCTGGTCAACCAACTCATCGACCTACGCAAGATAGACACCAAGAACCTGACTCTCAACTCCGTCCGCTTCAACTTCAGTAAGTTCCTGGACACCACCATCATGGACTTCTCCAACTTAATGAAGGAACGGAATATACAGTTCGAGAAAATATACCGCCTGAAAAGCGACCATATCTATTCGGACAAGGAAAACCTGCATAAGATATTGTTTAACCTTTTATCGAATGCCATCAAGCACACTCCCGACAAAGGGAAAATCACGATACATGCCAACCAGTTCACCGACAAGTCGAAGAGGCTTATACAGTTCATCTCCGTCACCAATAGCGGCAGCACAATAGCCCCCGATGAGGTGGATAAGATATTCAACCGTTTCTACCGGATTCCCGACCAGAACAAATATACAAGCTATGGACAAAGCAGCACAGGCATCGGCCTGCACATCGTAAAAGAAATTACCACGCTGCTGGGCGGAACCATAAAAGTAAAGAGTTCGGAAGATGCAGGAGTATCTTTCAGGCTCTACTTCCCCATCACACTGGCCAATGAGTCTGAAAGTGAGGCTCACTCAGAAGAATACAGCAAGCCCGTACCGGTAGAGGACAAAATAGAGCCTTTCATCCCCATTGACAGGAGCAAACCCACCCTGTTGCTGGTGGAAGACAATCCGGACATGCGCCACTACATCAAGAATATGCTGAAAGAAAAGTATAACATTGCTGAGGCAAACAACGGCGAACAGGGCTACAAGGCGGCACAAAATATTATGCCCGATTTCATCGTGTCCGACTTGATGATGCCCGTCTGCGACGGTGCCGACTTCTGCAAGAGAATACGCGAAGACAAGCTTCTATGCCACATTCCATTCCTGCTTCTTACAGCAAATTCGAGCGAGAATGCCCGGATAGAAAGTTATGAGAATGGGGTGGACGGATATATCACCAAGCCTTTCGAAGAGTCTGTTCTCTTGGCTAATATAGACTCCATACTGAAAAACAGGGACCTACGCCAGAAGAAATTTGTAGAACAGGACTTAGACCCTATCTTGCTGGAAGTGGGGCAACCAGACCAGCAATTCATGAATGATGTGATGGATATATTGGAGAAGAACTATGCGAACCCCGACTTCGGCGTGAAGGAACTGACAGACAAACTGAACATCAGCTATACGGTCATCTACAAGAAGTTCATTTCGCTCACCGGTCTGCCTCCGGTGCGTTTCCTCCAACTGTACAGGTTGCAGATTGCAAAGAAGATATTGGAGAACAGTACAAACAACGTCATTGTATCCGAGATTGCTTACCGGGTGGGGTTTAACGATCCCAAGTACTTCACCCGCTGCTTTGTGAAGCAATATAAGAAGACACCCAGCTCGTTTTTTAAGTAAAGCTTCGGGAGCGTATTCCGGAAGCTTTGCGAACGTGATCATGAAGCTTTAGGAACGCGTTCATAAAGCTTTACGAATAAATGGCTCATTTAATGGTGATTAGGTCGCCATCCGTGAAGCCTGCCGTGATGTGCTCCACCCGGAAGAGGGAGATGTCTGCCAGTTCGTCTTTCAGCTCTTTCAGCACTTCCACCAGAGTCTTCAGCACTTCCTCCCACGGAAGACGGCTGGAAAGTTGCAGGTTATCGCAGTTCCTTTCTCTCGGCTCAAAGTCTTCCTCACATGCCCAGTCATCATCTTCGGCGTCGTAGTGCCTGGAACCGGTCAGTTCCAGGGTATAGCAACTGTCACCGTTCTCCTCGGCTGCTTCCCAGAGGTTGAAGTTCAGCGCAACGATATCGGCGGGCACAGTTTCGTGCGCGTCAATGTAGAGAAGCCACCGACGCACAATATCTTTTACCTTCGGTTTATCTAAAGTTTCCATAGGGACAAGCAAAGCCTGCGAGTCCGGCACCTCTTCATTTCCTCCGAAAAGGGAGAACAGTTTCTTTAGCATATTACTCATTTTTAGTCTATTCAAAAAACATACCGACAACCACTTTGAATCTGCAAAGGTAATGACAAACCATAAATATATAGTATCTTTGCCCTGATAAATACCAACAATCATGAAGCATCTTGCACTCTTACTACTCGCCATCCTTCTACCATCATGCAATGCCAATCGGCAAGCAAATGATATAATAGACAAGGCCGAAGCCATTGTCTTCCACAACCCGGACAGTGCCCTCGCCCTTCTGCAATCCATACACGAACCAGAAGCGCTGACCGACTCCGTACGGGCAAAATTCTGGCTGGTCAACGGGCAGGCACACTACAACTGCAACCGCTCCACAGCCGAAGATTCCCTGTTGAGATATGCGCTGGACTACTACAAGGAACACAACGATATTGTACGAACAACTCAGGCATACAAACTGTTCGCACAACACCTCTGGTGGAAAGGCAACCGGGCAGAAGCAGCAAACCTGTTGCGCGAAGGAATGGAAACCGCACAGGCAGCACAGGACACTGCCTGCACTCTCCAACTACTCCGTTCCATCATCACTCAAAGCACGGGAGACGAGAATTTTGAAGATGCCGTGAAGTACCTGAAAGAATTACTGGAAACAGACAGAAATTCTCCGGACACCTATGTAAATTACAATATGCTGGGCATCGCCTATTATTATCTCCAGCAGAAAGATTCCTCCTTATGCTACCTGCAAAAAGCCTACGAGGCAGTCAATCAGCCCGACTGCGACCTCAACTCATGGGGACTTGTGTCACGAAACTATGCGGACATTCTCAGTGACTTCGGCGAACACCGCAAGGCAATCGACATCCAGCGCGAAGTGCTTCGTCGCTACCTTGCAGCAAACGATAAATTCGCATCGCTCTCTTACAGCTCCCTGGGCAGGTATTACCTGAATATCCACCGGATGGATTCAGCTAAATACTATATGCAAATGAGCAAGGAAACCTACTCGCCTTACATCGACCGGGACTTGTCATTGAGCAACTACTACCTCATCCAGAATACCCTGATGCAATATATTTCCACCAATCAGTTCCTCATCAAGGATGTCACGCTCTTCTCCAACCGGATGTTCGAGGACTACCTCAACCGGGAGAAAGTGATTGCCGAGAAGAACGAAAGCAAGCGGGTACTGGAACAACGGAACCTCTACTTGTCCATTGCCAAACAACGGGAGCAGATGTTACTCATCATTGTGCTGTTGGTTGTCGTTCTGGCTGCGGTACTCGTAGCATTCTACATCCAACGGAGAAAGAAGTTGCTGGAAGAAAAGGAAGAAGAACTGGACACGCTGAAACATCTGTGGGCCGATGTAGAGAAGACGAATAATGAAAATGACCAGTTCTTCAAGAAAATCCTGCTCCAACAAATGGGTATCATACGCATGGTAGCCACCAACCCCACGCCACACAACCAGGAGTTCCTGTCGCAGATGAAGCGCATCACCCGGGAAGATATTCCCACGGACGACCTGCTGGCTTGGGAAGACCTTTATAAAGTGATTGATTCCATATATGACAACTTCTACACGCACGTTCTCACCCGCTTCGGCAATGTGCTGAATGAGCGTGAGCTACAACTCTGCTGCCTGCTGAAAGCCAACTTCTCTACGAAAGAAATCAGTGTAGTCACCCAGCAGAGTGTGCGCACGGTCTATCAACGGAAAACAACTATTCGCCAGAAGCTGAATATGGATGAGAAAGAGGACATTGCGGATTTTCTGAGCCGGTAAACTCTCTTATTTCTTCCCGGACAGCACACCCGTATCCGAGTCACTATTATTAAGCACCTTGCCCTTCGAATTATAACCTCTGCCGAAGTCGAGCCTGAACGAAACATTCACCATGAATATCGGACTCAGGTTGGTAGAGAAAGCCACCTGCCGGCTGCCGGCCAGATGTGACACATTCTCTATTTCCTGTTCATACCGCTTGGTGAACGGGTTGAGCACTCCGGCCGAAACGCTCCATTTCTCCTTATTATAGCCCAGCATCATGGAGTGCAGCTTTTCTTCTTTAGTAATTGTCTCGCCCCACAACGTATGGTTGCTGGTATTCATTTCCGCCATGAACGTCCAATTCTTATAAGCCGCCATCAGGCTGCCACGAACACCAAAGTTGGTATGAGTGTGTGTATAAGTATTCCCCCGGCTGATATAACGGTTCAGGAACGGTGTCACTCTGATGGCAATGTATTCTTTCCATGGAAGTATCTGGACAGATGTCTCCAGGTTAATCCTATGGAAGCCTTTATGGTTCTCCATAGTGCGGATAAACTTTCCATCCTCAAAGTAAGTACTCTCCATCACAGGTTTGTTGTCATAACTGTAGCGGGCAAAGATGTCAACAACCACCTTCTTGTGCATCCAGCTTGCACTGAAAGTGTTGGAATAGAAGCGGACGGACTTCAATCCGGGATTTCCCCGGCGCACTTGTAGCAAGTCTATGGGTTGCGAGATGTCGTTGAGGTCGGACAAAGAAGGGGAATAGCCGGAGATATAACCGTTATATCTGAAAAACAGATTCTCCTTCGGAGTATAGGACAGGCGGATGGAAGGCTTGAAGATATAAGTTTCGTTATGCTTCCCTTCCTGCGAATTGTAGGTTCGCATGCCACCTATGCCCAGCGTATAGGCAACCTTATTGATATTGTGCTGATATTCTGCAAAGACGTACGTTTCTGCGGTGCTCATCTCCACCTGTTCTTCCACAGCTCCCGAATATTCGTTGCTGAGATAAGCCTGCGTGTGCTTGATGCCTCCGGAGAGTTTTCCGTTCTTGAACTTCTTATCATAAATGCCTTCGGTGATGAGGGAATACTTCCTGCCGTCAATAGAGGAACAGACAGTCGACGGAGTTTCGTCCGGAAGGCTTTCCTGATAGGTGCGCATGTTCTCACTATTCAGATAAGTACCTACCACGTTGAAGGTCAGGCTCTGCTGATGCTTCATGCTGCGCTGATAGTAAACGTCCAGCGAAGGAATCCGCAACTTCGAAGAAAGGCGGTCGGATATGGAGAGGATATCTTTTCCCTGGTATAAGCTGCTCTCCCGGTCGGAAAAGGAGTTGGGAGTATCGTTATAATTATTCCGTAAAGCGACATTCAGCATTTGCTTGTCATCGTCCTGCAAGTTATAGGTCAGGGAAAAGTTAAAGTCGTCGTACTTCACCGGAGTAGGTTTGCCAATCTCCGTGCGCTCCAAAGTGTTATCGGGGAAGCGGAAAGTTTCATAGTTCTCCCGCGTCCACTTTAAGTCTCTCCGTCCCCAATAGGCATAGGCGCTAAACTCAGACTTCCGGTAGTTATACTTGGCAGAAAGGTTGTTTTCGCCATAACCGTTAGCTGAAAGGGCATTCGATAAATCCGCCGCAATGGTTCCGCCGGAGTCTTTTCTTTTGACGATGTAATCCAGCACCGCCCCTACACTGCCATAGCGCAAACCGGGATTATCGTGATATTCTATTTTAACAATATCCGCAGGGCTCAAAGCAATTACTTCCGCCTGAGTAACCTCTACTCCGTTTATTCTGAATTGCACACTCTCTCCACCGGACATTTTCACGGAATTATCCACCGGATTAATCAAGATGCGGGACAATTGCAGATTCCGTAAAAGGGACAGTCCATTGGTAGACGCTTTTACCTGTGCTTGTGTGGGAAGGATAATCTGACGGTCGGTTTTCTTCAGGACAGGGTTAGCGCGTACAGTAACCCCTTCCAGCATTACGCCCGAGTTCAGTAAGGCAATATCTCCAATAGACAGGTTCTTTTCCAGGTTCCGGATGTCAATGCACACCGTTTCATAACCTACATAAGAGGCAGTGACTCTAAAGTTTCCGTTTGCCACATTATCAAAAGAGAAATTCCCTTTGGTATCTGTAACAGTTCCTTTTACAAATAACGAATCAGAAGTCAGCAACTGCACTGTAACAAATTCCAGTCCCGACTTTGCATCTTCTTCTACAACCCTGCCTGTTATCTTGTTTTGGGCAACTGCCATAAGGGATACAAGCGACGCAATGCATAAAATAATCATGTGTTTCATAAACCTAATTTTTTGAATGATTTGATGAGACAAAATTAGGCTGAAAATAGGGTTCGATTGATTTATATCGACAGGTTTATAAAGTGCAATCGATTTTGCAACACACTGATAATCAAAAGAGAGCAATCAAAGATTTAGGAAAAAGTTTATATTACCTCCTTGGACGTTTATATGCCAATTGCAACACTCCTTCTATCGCATTATCATTTTGACAAAATGTATTTTCTGATTGTCGAGAATCCGTTGTGTCCGTCCAAATACCCACATAGCATGAAAGAGGCATAGCGAAGATTCATTTGCCAGCAACAAATGAAATCGTTTGCCAATAAACTACGAAATCATTTGTTAGTAACAAACAAAATAGTATATTTGCGAAAAACAACTCTAAATAAGATGATTAGACAAGAAGAGATATCAGCTATACTGGACGCACAAGCCGATATGTTTCGCAAGAAAGAGCAGGGTCTGACACGAGAAGCACTGATTTCAGTGCCTGCCATCCCATCGTTTGCCACTATCATTACCGGTATACGCCGTTGTGGCAAAAGCACTCTTTTGCGCCAACTGATGTCCCGAAAATATGACTCAGCACTCTATCTAAACTTTGAAGACATACGCCTCGCCAACTTTGACACTGACGACTTCACCCGCTTGCAACGGGAAATTGAGCGGCGTAACACCCGTGTACTCTTTTTCGATGAAATACAAATCATCCCTAAATGGGAAATCTTCATCCACCAAATGCTCAATGAAGAATATACCCTGTTCATCACCGGTTCCAACGCTTCCTTATTAAGCAGCGAACTGGGCACTCACCTCACCGGCAGACACATCCCCATGGAGTTGTTTCCTTTTTCTTATTCGGAATACCTATCTTTCAAGAACCTCCCTGCAGATGAAGATTCACTTTTAAATTATCTGCGCAACGGCGGTATTCCCGAGTACGTGAAGAACCAAGCTGAAATAATCCTGAATACACTGATTGATGATATCCTGATACGGGATATCGCTATCCGCAATTCTATCAAAGACGTAAATTCGCTGCGGGCACTGGCTGTATATCTGCTATCCAACATTGGGAATCTGGTATCAGCCGGTAAACTGGTAGGGATGTTCGATATAAAAGCGGCATCTACCTTTCTGGATTATTTCTCTTTCTATCAACAATCTTATTTATTGGAATTTGTACCTATATTCAGCTATTCGCTAAAAGTACAGTCCCGAAACCCCAAAAAGGTTTATGCCATGGATTTAGGACTGGCGAACGAAGCCTCTGCCAACTTCTCGGATAACACCGGACATAAATTGGAAAACCTCATCTTCCTGCATCTACGGAGGAAATCGGGAAACATCTGCTACTACAAAGAGAAAGGAGAATGCGACTTTGTTGTCGTTGAAAAAGGCAAGGTATTGCATGCCATCCAGGTCTGCCACCAGATAACCGACCAGAACTTCGCACGCGAATATAACGGGCTGCTCGAAGCAATGAAAGCATTTAATCTATCGGAAGGTATTATTGTAACAACTAATCAGACCGATTCTTTTGAAGAAGACGGCAGACACATCCGGCTGATGCCCGCCAATCAATTTCTGCTCTCATAAGCCGATAAATCTCTAATTCGTAACAGCTTATTTTTTAATTGTGAGGATATACTTAAGCATAAATATGAAACGCATATATACATCATTACTAGGAATTCTATTTGCTGCAATCTGCATGGCAAATACCGATTTAACTCCCGGACAAATGACCGGCAGGAGTACAAAAGGGCTTTACGGAAAAGTGAAAACAGCCGTTTACAGCACCGGAGAAACCATTACCTTCAACAGGGAAGGCAATATTATAAAAGTACAAGAAGAAAAATATACAACTACCTACTCGTATATTACCCCCACCAGATATGTAGCTGATAATAATTCGTACTTCACCTACAACATCGTGTTCACAGACAATATGCGCAAGGAAGTTATGGATAACCCTGAGAAACTGAGTGATGATTATACCTTTGATAATCAAGGCAGAATCAGTAAAGCTCTTTTTGGAGGCTATAGCGGACATAATGAAACTTACTTTTACAATGGCTCAGAAAAACACCCGGCTAAAACCGTGATAGAACTTTATGACGAAATGGGAAGAACCACCATTACTTATGCATACCAGTATTTGAATATTGATGTACATGGAAACTGGACAAAGAGAAAAGTAAACGGAACAAGGAAAGACGTAGAATACGAAGATGGAAAGCCTGAAAAGGTAACTACCGAAAGCAAAAGTTTCATTGAAACTTGTACTTTAACTTACTTTGAAGACAGTTCTGTGCCCGGCAAGACACCACCATCTATTGAAATAACCGCTCCTGAAACAACCGGAGTAAATGGACAATTTAAATTAATCTTTTCCTTACAAAGCAAACCACAAAACGTAAAACTGAACTCCTCTGGCAACTTTGAAGTTTTAATGGGACCAGCGACCTCAACTTCCACTACTGTCAAGGCAGGTACAACAATTACCAAATTTGGATTTACCTATATTCTGACCCCTAAACGTAAAGGGAAACTACCGCTTCCTTCATTAACGGCACAGGTCAACGGACAAAATGTAACCTCAAAACCTTCTTATATAAACGTTACTGATAACGGAGCCGTTAACTCCGGTAAACCAACCACAACAAAAAAAGACAGCATCTTTGTAAAAATCATATTGGATAAGGAGACTGTCCGCAAAGGAGAAAGCGTGCTATGTTCATTGAAGATTTATACCTTAAACGATATATCATCAGTGGATGAGGTGTCACTTATTGATTTCCCATATTGCTATATCGAGGAGCAGGAACTGGAAAGCTCCCAAAACTATACATTAGAAAACATCCGGAATGTAACCTATAAAACTCTTATATTCAGGAAATTCAAATTAACTCCTTTACAAATTGGGCAGATCCGGATTCCATCTATCAACTTTTGCTTTACCTCAAAGGAAACGGTGGCAAGTGAAGATCCTTTTGACTCCTTCTTCAACGGTTCCCTCTCCAAAGAGATAAAGCATAGCGTATCTACCAGTCCGATAACGCTCAATGTTACTCAATAAAAACAAAAAAAGTCATGAACAGAACAATAGGAATTCTTGGAATATTGCTATTCACAATCATTGGCAATCTCAGGGCTGACGGCAACGAGCGGAAAGTAATGTTGGTTTTGGACATATCCAGTAGCATGTTGGCAAAAGATATAGCACCTAACCGGTTGGCACGGTGCAAAGACTTAGCTCGAATCTTTATAGAACAACATCCTGATGTACCTATCGGCATCACCGCTTTTGCCGGAGTATGGGAGGATATCTGCATACCCAGAACCGACCATAATACAGTTCAGTCTCATCTGAAATCTCTGCGTACCGGCAGGTTGAAAGATGGAACAGCTATAGGATCAGCTTTATTATCAGCAGCTTCTTTCCTAACGGGAACCGGAGGAACCATTATATTAATCACAGATGGGGTTGAGAATTGCGGCACCGTCTCTACAAGTACAGCAATCGAAATCCTGAAGCATTATAACATTAAGCTGAACGTAATTGGCATAGGAATAAACGGAATGGTGCCTTTTCCATACCAAACTCCCGAAGGGGAAAAGATTATAAACGTCAAAATGACTTTTGACCCAAAATATCTTTCAGAAATAGCGACAGCTACGGGAGGTAGATATTATGGCGTATCTTCCATTCAGGACTTTCTAAATATGCTACATGAATTAGACAAACCTACATGGCTGGAACTTCCACAAGGGGTCAGGGCTTCTGAAGATTGCCATATGACGGAAGAAGTGATGAAATGGGTCATCAAAAGGGTAACTATGGGAGGGTCGGACATCCCTCTGCCTTAAATTCCGGAAAGGAAATCCTATTATTTTGCTGTGACAAATAAAAAGCCGTCCTCCCCCTTTCACAGAATGAAAGGAAACAGGGCGGCTTCTATGTAAATAGCCTGTAAAGCTACGCTGATTACTAACTAAAGACTACAAACCGAAAGCAGCTTTCACCTTATCCACATAATCCAGTTTCTCCCAGGTGAAGAGTTCTACCTCTACATCCTTGTCGCCTTCATAGCGGGATTTGAAGTGCTTGGTTATCACCTGCGGTTCACGTCCCAGATGACCGTAAGCGGCAGTTTCCTGATAAATCGGGTTACGAAGTTTCAGGCGGTCCTCGATAGCCTTCGGACGAAGGTCGAAAAGCTCATCAATCTTCTTCGCAATCTCACCGTCGCTCATGTTTACATGGCTGCGCCCATAAGTGTTGACATAAATATTGATGGGGCGTGCAACGCCGATGGCATAAGACACCTGCACCAGCATTTCATCGGCTACACCGGCAGCCACCAGGTTCTTGGCAATGTGACGGGCTGCATAAGCGGCACTACGGTCTACCTTCGAGGGGTCTTTACCGGAGAAAGCACCACCACCGTGAGCCCCCTTGCCTCCGTAAGTATCCACAATTATCTTACGCCCTGTTAAACCTGTATCTCCGTGAGGACCGCCGATAACGAACTTTCCGGTAGGATTAACGTGGTAAGTGATGTGGTCGTTGAACAATGCAAGTACTTTCTCTGCATGAATAGAAGCTATTACACGCGGCATCAGAATGTTGATTACATCCCGGCGGATGGTAGCAAGCATTTCTTCGTCCGCTTTCAGTTGGGCAGCTTCGCTGTCGTCAGCCGGCTGGATGAAGTCATCGTGCTGGGTAGAAACTACAATCGTATCGATGCGGACGGGCGTGCCGTTATCATCGTATTCAATGGTTACCTGGCTCTTGGAGTCGGGACGGAGATAAGTCATCTCCTTACCTTCGCGACGGATGTCGGCCAGCACTTGCAGGATGCGGTGCGACAGGTCAAGAGAAAGAGGCATGTAATTTTCTGTTTCGTTAGTAGCATAGCCGAACATCATTCCCTGGTCGCCTGCTCCCTGTTCCATAGGGTCCTGGCGCTCTACACCACGGTTAATGTCGGGACTTTGCTCATGAATAGCGGACAATACGCCGCACGAGTTACTTTCGAACATGTACTCGCCCTTGGTATAGCCGATTTTCTGAATTACTTCGCGCGCAATGAGTTGTAGGTCAACGTACGCTTTGGTTTTCACTTCTCCAGCCAGCACTACCTGTCCGGTAGTTACCAGAGTTTCGCAAGCTACTTTCGAACTGGGGTCGTAAGCCAACAGTTTGTCAAGCACAGCGTCCGATATTTGATCGGCCACTTTGTCGGGGTGTCCTTCAGACACCGATTCGGATGTGAATAAATATCCCATTTCAAATTAAAAATTAGAAATTAAAAATTAAAAGAAGTATGGAGGTAAATGTGAGTAGGAGCATCAGCACGAAGCCGCCAGAAAAGGATGTTGTTTTAGCATTTTTTTCTGTGGTTGCAAGCTACTCAAATCTTTCCACATTCATTTTTCGGGTGCAAAGATAAAGGTTTTCTATGAATATGGAATACAATCAAGAAAGTATTAACGAAAATATGCGCTTGTAATCAGAAAAATACCTATACATAGGTAAAACGGCAGTGCTTATTCAACTCTCAGAAGAAGGCTCTTCCGGCTTTCTATTGCCAACCTTAATCAGAACCATCCCGATAGCTATCCACAGCAACTCGCGCAGCCGGGTAATCAGCCCCACATAAACGCCCAATGCCGCAGACATGTGCAATCCGTCCACCGCCAACGCCAGACCACCCTCACGCGCTCCCAACTGCATCGGGAAAAAGAATATCAGATTGCTGAACAGAGAAGAGAAAGCCAGTATCAGCACACAGTCCCACCAGTTGACATCCGGAGTGAAGACACTCAGAATGATATAGATTTCAATACTGGAAATGATTCGGGCGGAAAGTTCCAGCAGCAACGAACTGTAGAAGGTAATCTTATGCTGGCTATGCAGCAAAGCTATCTGACTGTCTATCTGCTCCAATGTTGCTTTCCGGATGGCAAGGAAACGGCGTGCCCATTTCTTTACGAATGGAACCTTTTGCAGGAAAAGGAAGGTTTTCACCGTCATGCCGTTCTTATATCCGCGGGAAAAGAAATAGATGGCCAATAAACAGAAAGCACCTGTTGCAGTAAGCAGCGCAGCCATGAAAGAATTAATGGGATACAGGGCAATGTAGAGGAAGATGGAAAGGAACCAAAACCAGAAATGAGAAAAGATATGCATCATTACATACAGAATGACGGAGGAAGTGGCTTTACTGACACCAACGTAAGGGGTCAGTTCCATAATCCTGTATGGCTCGCCACCCATCAGGCCGCCGGGAGTGGCATAGTTAATGGCAAAGCCTGTGATGGACAACTTACAGACCGTCCGGAAGGGAACATGATATTTACGGTCGTCCCTGATTATCAGATACCAGGAACAGGTATTTATCAGGTAGACAAAGAACCATAGCAACATGATTACCGGAAACCAGAAACCGACTCGTTTCAGGTTCTTCCAGATGTCGGAATAATCCATATCGAGCGTGCAAAGCATAATGGCAATGGCGAGTATGCCGAAAAGCAGAAATAAGTTGCGGTATTTATTCTTCATTATTACTTCATTTGCAGGGCATATATATGCAGCCTGCTGGATATATAGATGGGAAACATTGGATATATAGATGCAGGAAGCCGGTTATTAATCAAGCATATCATGAAAGATATTTCCCAATGTTTTTCCCAATACCGGATGCATTACATCGGGGGCAATCTCCGCCAGTGGCTCCATCACAAAACGTCGCTTCTGCATCAACGGGTGGGGGAGTTTCAGGGTAGGAGTATCAAGAACAAGATTGCCGTAGAGCAACAGGTCGACATCTATCACACGGTCACCATACACACCGTTCACTGATTTATGGGTACGCCCCATCTCCCGCTCGATAGCCTGGGTTATAGAAAGTACCTCCAGTGCCGGAAGCGAAGTCTCCGCACAAACAGCAGCATTCAGGAAAGCATTATCAGAAGCAAATCCCCACGGGGCAGTAGCATAAAAAGCGGACAGGGAAACAATCTTCCCTATCCGCTCTTCCATATGTTGCACGGCAAGACGGAGGTTCTGCTCCTTATCGCCGAGATTCGTTCCTAAACCGAAATAAACGTTCATTACTTGTCTGTAATCAACATCGCATCCCCATAGGTACCGAAGCGGTAACCTTCCTTCAAAGCCACGTTGTACGCCTCCATCACCTGGTCGTAACCACCGAAAGCGGCAACAATCATCAGCAATGTGGAAAGCGGCATGTGGAAGTTGGAAATCATTGAGTTCGCTACCGTAAAGTCGTAGGGAGGGAAGATGAACTTATTTGTCCAACCTTCGTATGATTTCAGGTGTCCGTCTGTGCTCACGGTGCTCTCAATGGCACGCATCACGGTAGTACCAACGGCACAAACCTGTCTGTTCATATCTTTGGCACGGTTTACGATGCTGACAGCCTCTTCGTTTACAATCATCTGCTCAGAGTCCGTCTTGTGCTTCGTGAGGTCTTCCACATCAATATCGCGGAAGTTACCCAAACCGGCATGCAATGTGATATAAGCGAAGTCGATACCCTTGATTTCAAGACGTTTCAGTAACTCGCGGCTGAAGTGCAGACTGGCAGTAGGAGCCGTCACCGCACCTTCGTTGCGGGCAAAGATGGACTGGAAACGTTCTGAATCATCCGGCTCTACAGGACGGTTGATAATGCTATGAGGCAGAGGGGTTTCGCCCAGTGCATACAAGGCCTTCTTGAACTCATCGTGCGGACCGTCATAGAGGAAACGGAGCGTACGACCACGGGACGTCGTATTGTCGATAACCTCGGCTACCATAGAGTCGTCGTCACCGAAATACAGCTTGTTGCCGATACGGATTTTACGTGCAGGGTCCACCAATACGTCCCACAGACGAAGTTCTTCATTCAACTCGCGCAAAAGGAACACTTCAATACGGGCACCTGTCTTCTCCTTATTGCCATACAGACGGGCAGGAAATACCTTGGTATCGTTGAAGATGAACACGTCCTTGTCATCAAAGTAGTTCAGGACATCCTTGAATTCTTTGTGTTCAATCTCGCCTGTCTTTCTGTGCAGCACCATCAGGCGCGACTCATCTCTGTACTTTGTCGGGTGCAAGGCAATCTTCTCTTCCGGAAGCTTAAATTTAAATTGCGATAGTTTCATATTATTTGAGTTTTTAAGTTTTAAGTTTTTGAGTTCATTAGTAAGCTACGAGCTACAAGCTACAAGTGCCATGCGGTTTATAGCGTAGCCACTTGTAACTCGTAGCCTGTAGCTTGTCACTCTTCTATCTCCTGAGCGTCTATCCACTCCTTGAAATCCATCGGGTCAAGGCAATCCGCCAGCCGGACATCTCCCACGCGGGTACGTTCCAAGGCTGTCAGATGGGCACCGCTCTGTAGCGCCTCACCGATGTCGCGAGCCAAGGCACGGATATACGTACCTTTGCTGCATACCACGCGAACCTTGATTTCCGGCAGGTTGCATTCCAGCAACTCTATCTCGTCAATCACCAGCAACTTCGGTTTCAATTCTACTTCTTCGCCCTTGCGTGCCAGGTCGTAGGCGCGCTTGCCATTCACCATACAAGCGGAAAAAGCGGGGGGCACCTGCTGTATCTCACCGATGAATGTTTTTAATGTCTCTTCCACCAACTCCCGGGTGATGTGCTCCGTGGGGTAAGTGGCGTCTATCTCGTGCTCCAAGTCGTAGGAGGGAGTGGTGGCGCCCAACTGAATGGTGGCAACATACTCCTTCGTATGATATTGGAACTCTTCAATCCGTTTCGTAGCCTTACCGGTACAAACAATCATCACCCCTGTGGCCAGAGGGTCGAGCGTGCCGGCATGGCCTACTTTCAATTTCTTCACTCCCATCCGCCGGCAGATGTGGTAACGTGCATGTCCCACGACCTTGAATGAGGTCCACCCCAGCGGTTTATTGAAATAAAGTACTTCTCCTTCTTTAAATTTCATTCGTTATCCTTGCATTTGTGACAAAACGATGGTTACAATACCGGCAATCGCACAATAGATGGCGAAGTATACCAGCTTGCCCTTCTTCACAATGTTAATCATCCATTTACAAGCCAGGCAACCCGATACAAAAGCGGCAATGAAACCTATCAGCAATGACAGCGTTGAAATGCTGCCTGCAATATCTTCACCTTTCATCAACTTCAAGCCATCCAGCAATCCTTCGCCCAATATCGGCGGCATCACCATCAAGAAAGAGAATTGAGCCAGTTTCGCTTTATTATCACCCAACAATAGCCCTGTAGCAATCGTGGTGCCCGAACGTGAAAGTCCCGGAAGCACGGCGCAAGCCTGGGCCAGACCGATAATGAATGCATCTTTCATAGATATATTCTCTTTCTGCTTCGGCTTATAATAATAGGAGAACGACAGCAAAGCAGCCGTCACCAGCAACATGCAGCCCACAACCAGCAGGCCCGAACCAAAGACAGCTTCCACTTCATCTTTAAAGAACACACCTACAATACCTATAGGTACCATCGAAATCAATATATTGATTACATAGCGTGTCTCGTCATTCATCTGCCACTTGAACAGTCCCTTGAATATCCATTCGATTTCCTTCCACAGGACCACCATCGTACTGAATACCGTGGCTACATGCACCACTACCGTAAATGCCAGATTCTCTTCTCCTTCGATGCCAAACAATGCCGAACCGATAGCCAAATGTCCGCTACTGCTTACCGGCAGATACTCCGTCAAACCCTGGATTAATCCCAGGATGAGCGCCTCAAACCATTCCATGTAATCTAATTATGAATTATAAAATATAAATTATGAACGATGCAGGTTGTCATTCTTTCATTTCTTGTCCACCACGTGGTTTGCGTAATACGGCGTATATCATGAGCAAGAAACCCACAAGGCAAACCAACGGAGCTACCTTGATACGTCTCGCACTAAAAATATCCGGTTCAAAGTGTGTCGGCGTGGACACCGGACCGGTCATCAGGATAAAACCGATAATCACCACCGCCATTGCAACGGCAAGCAGGATAAAGTTGGTCTTATCGAAAGCAAATTTCTGTTTACTCATCTCTTTTATATTATAAATAACATTACTATTCTACTAATTACTCACCTATATATAATACAGCGTGCTCGCCTTCATCCGCAGGAACTTATTGATGGAGAGATACGCGCAGAACCACGTGATGCACACCCCGAACGCAAGCACCGAAGCGGAAACCATCAACATGACGTCGGGCGTAATTACACTAATCAGGTCGGGTTCGTACACCACCAGCCAATATGCGGCAGCCCATAAGATGCCATCGGCAATGACAGCCGCCAACACACCAATCCAGAAATTTCGCCACAGGAACGGACGTCGGATAAAGCCCCAGCTTGCCCCCACCAGCTTCATTGTATGGATGAGGAAGCGTTTGGAGTAAATGGTCAGCCGGATAGTGTTGTTTATCAATGCAAAGGATATGAAAGCCAGTAATACAGCCAATCCCAGCAGCATCAGGCTGATGTTACGGATATTCTCATTGACCATATTTATCAGGTCTTCCTGATAGCGCACTTCCTGCACATTGGTATTCTTCTTTATTTCTTTTTCTATTTTAGCTATACTGTCCGTATTCGCATAGTCGGAATGCAGCTTCACCTCGATGGAAGCGTGTAGAGGGTTGTATCCCAGAAAATCCTGCGGGTCTGTTCCCATCGCCTCAATCTGTTCGTGGAGTGCCTGTTTCTTCGAAATATATTCGGTGGAGCGTACAAAAACTTCCTTGTCCAGCCTCTTCTGTAATTTCAGAATATCAGCCTCCTTCATATCATCACTGATGACAATGGAGAAATTAATATTCTCCTTCACATAGACGGAAAGATTATGAGCAGTCAGCACGAAAAACACCACTAATCCCAACAACAGCAACACCAACGTCGTACTGATGCTGGACGTGATGAACTGCATATCAAAGTAGGATACAGAATTATTTTTGCTTTTCGTCTTCATGCCTTACCACCTTATTTATCTATCTTATTTCTGCTTTTTCCTGAACACATAAATCATCGAACTGCTCCGCTCCTTACTTCCCAATGCGCTGAACCACGCCAGCGTACCACTGAGCATCCCCCGGAAAAAAGTCAGGGAATGACCCATATATTTCTCGCTTAGCATCGACACATAGAATGCATCGAATGGCATAGGATGGCGCGCAGCCAATATAAGTTCATGCTTAGCTCCCAATCTCTGGATGCTGCCGGGTGTAAAATGCCACAAATGCCGGGGAACATCATAAGCAGCCCAATGCGCACCGTATTTCTTTGCATCATACGAAGAGCAATTGGGTACGGCAATAATCAGTACACCCTTTTCCGTCAGTAGGTTATTTAGTATGTCCCATGTCTCATTCAGGTGTTCCAGATGCTCCATAACGTGCCACAACGTAATAACATCAAAGCTACCGGGAGCAAAATCCTGTAATGCGGTATGAGGCTTTACATCAAGATTGAAGTGTTCCTTGGCAAATACACGCGCCTGCGTATTCTTTTCCACGGCCTCCACCTGCCAGCCCCGCCGCTTCATGGCATCGGCAAAGTATCCTGTTCCCGTACCGATGTCCAGTAGACGCCCCGTCTTGCGATGTGCTTCACGAGCCACCAGACGGGCTTTACGACCCAGCATATAACTGCGCACCCAGTGGTACACCTTATTCATGAGGCCTTTTTTCGTATCAGAATGGGAAATGTAATCGGGAGTTTCATAATATCTGCCTATCTCGGCCTCCACAGGAAAATCCTGCGTAAAGAGAAAACCGCAATCCTGACAACGGCACAGATAAAATGCTTCGCTGGAAGCATAATGGTCTATGCAAGTCATAGCACGCTCTATATGCGCACTACCGCATACCGGACAGACTTTTATGGTGAGTTTATTCATTGAACGTTCTGCAATAATGAAGCGCAGCCCGAACCGGTCGGACCGCACTATACCCGAATTTGGTGCAAAATAACAAATAAAAAGTGACCTATAGGGCTTTCTTTAAGGAGTTTTAATAAAAGAGAAAGACATGATACACTTATCAGAGTTTTGGCACACCTTCATAACACTTTTACACCCGCACTCAAAATTTTTCTCCAAAAACAATCAGTGTTCGATAATAAGCGGACAACTGTCCGATAATGAACAGCTACGTCAATACTGTATTTACTGATATTCAACAACTTACCACTTTGGCACAGGAATTGACTATTATTAAGCGAAAGCGGTCAGCAAAAAAATAAAGTTCATCTGCCACTTTTCAACAAGTAGTTCCGTCTAACAGATAGAGCGAAAGCCCAATAGAAATAGTAACAATTAAAAAATAAAGATTATGAAAACTACAAGTTTATTTAAAGCAGTCGCATTGGTAGCTATAATGATAGCAAGTGTTCTTAACTCCGAAGTGAAAGCTCAGGACGGTTTCATAACTAATCAGGTGATGAACGGCGATTTAGTCGCTTCAAAGACTATCTTCAAGCAGGACGGCTCTTACCTACGTAACCATATGCAATATACTTTCACCTACGACGACCAGAACCGCCTGGTAAGCAAACAAGCTTCCAAATGGGATGGTGTGAAAGATGCATGGGTACCTTATTTCATGATGACCTACCAGTACAGCGATAATGAAATAACCATGAATTACGCCCGCTGGAATGAGTCTCACAAAGCTTACGACGAGGCTGTTCAGAAAAGTGTCTACGAATTGAATGATGAAAATATGCCGACGGCCTACAAAGCCTACAAGCAAGATAATAAATCAGATTGGACTCTGGTGGACCACAAACAGATGGACTTCACGACTAATCTATTGGCAATTGCAAGATAAAAATACAGAAATTAAAGTTAACAATTAGGTAAAGCACGGACCGGGAGGTTCGTGCTTTCTTTTTAAATGGGAAACTCATTTAGCAACCAAAAAAAGTTTTACCGAAATGCAACTTTCTTAGTAGATAGTAACGTCTAATAGAAAACAAAGAATAATAACCATTTAAAAATAAAGATTATGAAAACTACAAGTTTATTTAAAGCTGTTGCATTGGTAACTTTAATGATAGCAAATGTTCTAAACTCCGAGATAAAAGCTCAGGATGAATTTATTACGAATAAGGTGATGAACGGCAAATTGGTCGCATCGAAAACAATCTTCAAGCAAGAAGGCTCTTACCTCCACCGCTATATGCAATACACTTTTGCGTACGACGCCCAGAATCGTCTGGTGAGCAAAGAAGCTTCCAAATGGGATGGAACAAAAGGTACATGGACCCCTTACTTCAAGATCACCTTCCAATACAGCGACAATGAAATAATCACAATTTATGCCCGCTGGAACAAGTCTCACAAAGCTTATGATGAAGCCGTTCAGAAAAACGTCTACGAACTGAATGATGAAAATATGCCGACAGTATACAGAACACACAAGCAGATGAATTCCACGACCAATCTACTGGCAATCGCAAAATAGGAATTAAAGTTAAAATTCAGGTAAAGCACGGGCTGAGAAGTTCGTGCTTTTACATATTACCCGGAATTCATTCACAATGCATCACTTTTACCAATATAGTATCCGCCGGAATGGTATCCTGAGGGGCAATGCTATCTCTATTATTATGCAAAATCGGGGGATTTATTTTCAGCTCATGAGAATCACCCGGTGAAAAAGTCCCTCCCCTCTGAGTGAGGAAATAATAACAGGCCCCTCCCCCCATCAATATACAGGTCACTGAGGCCGCCACCATCCAAATACGAAATGGAATATTCCGTCGCTCTTTCTTCCCTATAGACTGAACCATGAGACGTAAACGAACCAATTCTTTCCCGCATTCTTCACAATTCAGCAAATGCTGTTGAAATTCCGTTTCCTCCTCCCGACTCATCCGGTTTTGTATATATAACCAGATATCGGAATGCTTATACCCACATTGCTTCTTCATTTTACTACCTCCTCTCCCACAACAAAGGGCACATAACCTTTGTGTTTATATTCAATAATCAGACTGACCGTCCTTTTTTTCAGATACTCTTTGCCACGGCTAACAGATTTCCGCAGATTATCCAACTTTCGCCCATCAGACGCCCCATACAATGTCCAGGCAATTTCTTCATACTTTTTATTCTCCACATAAAGCATTGATATAGCTTGTGCCACATCCTGCATGCCTTCCACTAATTCATCATAAACCCTGCCATGCCCATAACTCAATATATCCGCCAAAGCACAACAAACATCATATTCATTCTTCTCATTCACTTCAAGTAAATAGGCAAACCGGCCATCTATCTTTTCCGAACCCGGCACAACGGAATCCTGACATTCCAGATACTGCCAATCTTCATCTTCCAATAGAATTTCCTCCTGTCTTTTCTTTTCCGTCCTAAGCCATTCACGAAATTTATTACGCCCGGTCATCTGTAATGAGTTTAGCAGATGGCGCGCCGATTCAACCTGAGCTAATTTTCCCCGCTCCAATTGCTCCTGGACAGAAATCACCGTTTCCATACTCACTTCTTTCACCGCTTCCTCATCCTCCTTATTCTTCTCTACCACCAGAAAGCGGATAAAGCGATGAATTAACCTCCATATTTCTTCCCAGAATTCATTATCCTTTACTAACAAACGCTCATATAGCAATGTGTATTTCAAAGGGAACAAAGAACATACCCCATTGATACAGCTTTTTTCCAATTCTCCGGGAGAAGCAAACAGTGTACCGTTACAACACATTTCCTGATAGAATTTCATGAAAAGGTCCGAAGACAATCTAAAAGCAACTGTCCTTCCGTTTTCCATCTTCAACTCCTCGTCAATCGTTGCTTCCGTCTGCCGCCTTTGAATAGCAGATAATGCATTTTGTGAGAGCCGCCTCACCATTCGAAACATGCAATGTTTCTCCGCTTTCCGGCGGAAGAACTTTGCAAATCCTCTCCGGGAATACCAATTACTCAGCAAATGTTCCTTCCACTCTCTAAATTCTACCAAAGAGCAGCCATCTGGCAGGAAAGCATTATTTCCACAAGACAACTCTTTCACAGCAGCCCGTTTATCCGTAACAAATCCGCTATCCTCCAATGCATAACGTTCACATTCTTTCGTTACTATTTCTTCTATCAGTTGATTATTCGTCATAGTCTTATCACTTTAGGACGCTTGTTTTTGCAGAAAGGCATCACTTGTCCCACTTTTGCATTCATGTAGGTAGGATCACATATGATATAATTTTCCCCTTTCAACTGGACATAAGCGCCTTTCAAATCCTCCTTAGCCATATTGACAGCAGTTGCCACATGCCCCGGATAATCGAGCAACAACACCTCTTTTCCAAAAAGCCGGTTGACCAGATGAGCAAAAAGAATAGAACGGTCTTCACAATCACAAGCCGGATAATAGAAGTTTTCTTCTATAAAAAATGGTTTCTCGTAACCAAACTGCTCATGGTCCGTTTGATAAGAGAATCCTGCCTGCACCCACAAGAGGAGTTGGTTAAGAACTTCTGCCAACGGTTTGTCTACCAACTGGGCAGAAAGAGACGATAGTAATTGCTTCATCAACTTATCGTCAGGAGTTGCACGGGCATACACCGACAGTTCACATGACGGATATTCTTTATAAAACCGTATCTTATTCTGATTTACTTCTCCTTTCACTTCCAATCCGGCCGCCTTGATGCAAAAAGCTTTCGGCTGCATGGGAAGTAGCAGTTCCTTATCAATCATTAATGACAGATAAGGAGTCTGAATCAACTTATCCGGCAACTGATAGGTAAATATGTTCGAATAAGATTTCAAGTCCTTATCAGAGATAACATAATACGTGCGCCCATTCATCTCCAGATAAGAGCAAGCATACACCTTCTCACGGATAGGAACCAACAAAACCAGAAACCGGTCTATCCGAGCCAAGCGTACATCGTAGCCGGACTGTACTAAAAGAAAGTGCTGGAATACTGTCCGGCAATCCTCACCTTGCAGAGTCGAGAGCCGGGCAGCCACTTTCTCCACCAGCAGAAAATAAGCCCAGTCATTCATCTGCATTTTTTCTTTATAGCGGAGCATGTCGGCCAATAAAGAAGAAAAACGGCTGTTAGCTATCTCCTTCCACAGATACCCTACAGCTCGTTCTGTGACTGCAGGCAGAAAAAACTGGCGGTTCTGATAATGCACCCCCAATTTAGCCCCAAAGTAATCCAATAGCAGGGAATCTGCAGCTTTCCGGGAGAAAACCTCTGAAGAAATCCTATCCGGTATATTTTGTTCCGCCTCTTCTTCCGCTGCAAGTGCCTGTTCAGCTTGGCTGTTTATCACTTCCGCTGCACTCACAAGTACTTCACGATAATTCTTCTCTTCCTGAGCCAAGATAGGAGAGAGTGGTTTCGGTGTTTCGTCAGGAGTCTTTCCCTGAAACAAATGATACTCTTTCCATGCCTTGCTCAAAAAGTCTATATACTCTTTATTGATTTCTTTCCGGAAATCCCCATACTCACCTTGCAGCTCTTTGCGGAAGTCGATAAATTCATCTCCTTCAGATGAGTTGCTATTCTGCGCAGATATCCGTACCGGAAGACAGGCGAAGAGAAACAAAGCCAACAGCATAGATCTAATCTTCATCAAAGCGAAAGATTAACAGATTCATTATTATCAAAGATAATCCTCACATTTCCAGACTTGTTTACAATATTTTTTATAAATCCCGTCTGAGGGGCGCCCGTGCTAAACCGAAAGATGGGTTTCTCTGTTGCATCATCAAACGAGTAACATACCAATACGCGATTTCCAGTTAAACCATTTCCAACAATAAATACAAAATCCGTATACTTACTGTTTGCATTATAAATCCGTGGATAGAAAACAGTATTCGGCTTCTGATCTACGGGATTTGCATAAAATTTCCAGGCATGCTGCCCACTTTGCAAATGGTTTTTCTTGAAGTAATCAAGTATTGCCAATCGGCATTTAGAGGATTCAATACACTCTTTGGCATCATTATTATCCCACACTCTGTCCAAAAGAGCAAAATCCAGTGAGTCGAGCAAGTAAGGTGCAGCCATCACTCCTTCCTGTCCGTCCACTTTTACTTCTGCCCAGTCACCGAGTTTGTTGTATGTGATTACTCTCGTTCCATAAGGCACTTTTCTTAAAATATTGGACTCTATTCCTGCCGTTCTCGAAGAACGGAGAAATACATTGTTGGCCACAACGTATGTACGAGGTGCATCTTTGTCTTTGGCATAAGGCACATACCACAAAAAATATGTCGATATTCCTCCAACAGCCAACAGTACACCTGCAAGAATGGAAATAAGTACTATGTGCCCATTCTTTGACGAACGAACCATCGGAGCAGCAGTCTCTACAGATTGCACTCCGGCAGTCTTCCGGTCTTCTTCCTTCGCTTTTGTTTTCCAACTTTCCCTGATTGCATCAAATGAATCATCTTTCGCAACGGAAGAGGGTTGAAATCTCTCTTGTTCCGGCATGGCAGCACTACTTGTTTCCGGTGCAGGATTAGAAGCAGACGGCCAATATGCCTTGTATTTATCGTCCGATGTTTCTTCTGCAGGTGGCGTAACTGTAGAATCAGATATTCCAGAAGAAACGGAAGAATCAGGAGTGGAAATTCTCTCAAGCATGATTATTTTAGCAGCTCTGACAAGCCGCTCATTATAATCTTCTTTATGTTGCAATATGGTTTTCAGTTCCTCATCCGAGCGCCTCCTTACCTGATTCAGGAATTCATCCGCCTTTTCCTGTGCAGGATTCCTTGTCGGTCTTCCGGAACTAATAGAGGAACTACTTGAGGAAAACAGCATTACCATTCCGCCGTATACAATCCAGAGAGTATGCCCAACACCAACAACTGCAAGAAAAAATATCAGGGAAAACAAATATAATAATGCTACTGCTGAATTATAATCCGTAAAAGAATCAAATAAAGACACGTTATCAGATACAGCAATAGCTCCACCTACTATAAAGCATAACCATCCTGCTATACACCAGATAAGTGCAGTACAAAAATATTTCCGATGTTCCTTCCTATGAATACCAATAGTCGTCCAAGCGGAAAATTGCATCACCAAACCAGCTAACAAAGACAACACGGCACCGGCTCCTATCCCAAATCCACCAAATCCGCTACTACCTCCATCAATAGTTTTATATAACAACATGATTCCCGCAGTGACTGGCATCCATGCCGTATAAAACGACAACCAAGGCAGTCGTTTGAAATATTGTACTATCGGATTAGCTATATACAATATCAAAATGAAATACAAAAACAGTATAAACTGTGATACTGGCAGAAAGGAGGAGTCTGCAAAAGATGATGAAGAACGATTCATCTTGGCAATCAGATTAATCCCGTCAAAAGCAGAATATGAGGTATCATAAGACATCCCATACGTACTTCGCCCGCCTATTTGAAGTGTGACCCACGGCAGAAACAAACATATCAGCAATATTACAGAACATACTATTTCAGTGATCTGAGATGTTGACCTACCTTGTAAATTTTCTCCTGCATTTTCCATATTTATATCAAATTAGAAATCAAAATAACCCGACTAATTTCAGTTCACTGTCAAACTGAAAGAATATCGTTTAGAGCTACCTTCCGGCCTCCAAACTCCGGAGAACGATTTCCCGGGTATCCATTTCCCTTTAAAAGTTCCTGCCCTTTCATTATTGCGATAGGCAGTCAAGGTAATATTATCCTCGTTTAGTTCATAGTGTTCTTCATCTATACTTGTAGTTCCACTCAGTTCATAGCGTTTCTGCTCCGCTTCAAAATAGAAGGCTCCATCTATCCGTCCACCATAATTAGGTATCTCCATCCTTATTTGACCAAAATCATCGACAAAGCCGCTATATATATACCCCTCTGTAAGTTTAAGGTTTTCCTTAGGAGGCCGGTTATCCATTTCTTCTTTAGTAAAGAACAACTTATCATAGTTAATCATTGTTTCTGCCATTCCCTTAGAAAATAAATAGTTACGTGCATCCTTAATTTTTATTGTTTTCCAAAGCCCTCCTATCAAGTAATCGGATTCTATATTCAATCGTGTAGGCTTGTATCCGGTCCTATAATCAGATTCATATATTCCTACCGGAAACCAATTATTTGTAGGTGTGATGCAGGCAGAGACCGTCTCAGCATCCACTTTTTCCCGAAAACCGGGAAATACTAAAGCAGCAGGATAACGGTAGGTTTTTCCATCCTCCAAACGAAGCGCTATCACATCTTCCTCTATATCATATTTCATTTGGCACAATTGAAGCTTTCCGTTATAATCTGCGACTACAGAGAATTTTCCTCCATCCAAAGGTTCAGTTGTGACAGTTGCCTCTAATGAACTTTCCGGGAAGAAAAATCTATTGTCATAAAGCAAACCATTACCGGCATTGGCAAATCCCCATAGATATAAGGGTAGATAAGCAAAAGCATAAGGTATATCCTCATCATCCGGTTCGTCATTGCCCTTCAGAATAGATTTTAATCTGAACATTCTGCCATCTTCTTTAGAAAGATATTTAAAAACAGGTACAATGGCAGAGGATGGCACAATAACTGCAGGAACATATTCCTTTTTTTTCCAACCTTTAACCATCATACTTACTTTATAGTTTTTCACTGAATCAAGATGCTCTTCTTTCAGTTCAGAATAAGGATAAGCCATCACTTTCTTACTGAAAAGCAACTCTAAAAACAAAGTATCATTCCTGTGATAGTTTCTGCATAAATCAAATTCCTCTAAACTTTTCACATTTTGGCTGCCGCTGAATTGTACAATAGAGATATTGCTTATTTCTTCTCTGCTGCTTACCATCTTATCAAGATTGCAACTCGCAAAAATGACAACCGCACTCATCAATAATAAAATCTTTCTCATAATATCAGATTATTAATGTAACGTTAAAGAGAATAAAAGCGAAAAGCCAACCCGTCTATTTCGCTACAAAGGTTATTCATCTGCTCGTAAATATAAATATCCTTACTCTCATATTCCTTTTTCAAAACATCTTCCACTAACCTTTTAAGGGCATATTCCTTATTGAAGTCACTCTCTTTTTCCTTATCTTTTTCCTTCATGTATTCAAATACTGCATAAGGAGTTGCCTCTATCAAAGCAAGCGTATCAATTCTTTTACCGTTTACGATTACATAATTAATGGCAAATGCAAACTTATATTTGCTAAGAACAGTTTTAAAGTCGGACGATTTAATCGTTTCATCAATCTGGAACTTTACCATAGGTGAGTCCCTGACTACAACAGGAGCACTGAAAGGGCTACTTATCTCTGCAGAATGATAATGAGAGAACATATCCGAGAAGGAAGGCTCTTCATCCATTTCAAACAAATCATAATCAAATGATACGCCATCTACGGTTCCACGAAGTGGTGTCACTTTTAGTACAAACTTCTTGGAAGTTACAATAGGCTCGCCTCCCCATGGGGGTTGCATATATTCCTTTTCAATATCAGCCAAATCAACACGAACATAATTCGTAGGTCCATGGGTATCCCAATAGCGCTGCCAAATATCACAAACGGAGTCTGCCGAAGCCTGATAATGACCATATTGCGATTCCCATCTTTCAGCAAACTCTTTTCTGTGTGATTCCTGAAATTCCGTATCCAATATCGTACTTACAAATTTGTAGAACCGTTTGTAAGTCAAGTCCTGCCACATAGCTTTCTGGGAGGAGGTCTGCAAATAGTTTCTATGCATTTCCACAAACTTGTAAGCAAAAGAAAAACCAGGTTCCTTCTTCACAGCATTCTCTACTTCTTCCAGAGTAAGTGGTTCTGCAATAGTTCTGTTTAGAGCACTATCGCAAGAAACAACCAGAAGAAGGAACATGGTTCCTATAATTATTTTAGCTATCTTCATAAGCCCTCTGTTCAGTCCGAATTAACGAAGCATCGCTTTTATAAAGCGGAATTCCTTCTTCGGGAAGAATCGAAGTCCTACCTGTACTTTCATTGTAGCAGGTTGCCCGTCCACAAGACCGGGATTCCATTTAGGCATCATATTGACAAGCCGCAAGGCTTCCTCGTCCGCACTCACCAAAACTCTGGCCTTCAGTTTTACATTTTCTATTTCTCCGGTTTCGGTGACAGTAAATTCAATAATTACCTCACCCTGCCCCGCACTTGCTATTGCAGGCTTTTTAGGTTTAGCATTTCTGTTAAAGAACTCCTTCATAGCTTCCTGACCACCGACGAATTCGGGAGCACTGTTCTGCGCTACCAGATTAAATGACACTAAACAAAATAACCCCACTAAAAAAATAATCTGCTTTTTCATAATGTATTTTTATTTAAATGAATAATAAATCTTACCACTTTATATCTTCAAACTTCAGTTCCGTATTCAGCACCTGCCAGGGTTCCGACTTTTTCTCTATCGTAATCTGATAACGTGCTACGGAATACACATCGGAAGGTACATTTTTCAGGACAATCTGTCCCGGGATAGAGACATTCTTAGGAAACAATACAGGAAGTATGTTAGCCGCTTTATTGGATATCTTAAACTCACTATTAGCGGAATCATATGAGTTCCCTTTGTTATCAAGCCCTCCGTAACTTTTAAATGTAAGTTTCACATCCTCGCCCGTGTTCGTCACAGTAAACCGGAATTCAACCGTATTACCAACCCTGGTGCATCCTGCAAACTCTGTCTTTAGTTTTGTATCCCAGGGAGTGACCGCCCCGCAACTGCCTCCATCCGGCTGTTCGCCGCCACTACTCTCATTCAATGAAACGGAAACTTCAACAGAAAGCGATTCGCCTTCTGCATCTATCAAAAGAATGGCTGTCTCGTCTTTCTTAATCCGACTGCGATCTATATTCACTACAATGGTACTTTCTTTGGCAGACGCCGTACTTCCACTTGCAGGCGTCACACTCAGCCATTCCGCCGAAGATGCTTTGGATACAGACCACGAAATGGACTTACCGGAAGTACCAATATTCTGTATAGTAAATGTTTTGCTTGTTGACTGGCTGCCGAAGTTGAGCGAAGCAGTACTCAGCCGGATAGCAGAAGCCCCCCCTTTCAACACCATATCTCCGGATGCTTTCTCACCGGCTATCACCGTTATCCGTTTAGTATTCGTCTTATAACCTGTTTTAGATATTTGAATGGTATACTGACCGGGTTCCAAATCCTGAAACTCATAGCTCCCATCGCTGCCTGTATTTGCCGTTTTCCCATAAGGAGAAAGCCCCACATGTGCATCCTGCACCGGTTCACCGTTATCCGAATCGTTCACAATCCCGTAAATCGTTCCTGTTGTTTCCACTTCATCTTTGACGCAGCTCTGAAACAATCCGCAGGATAACAGTAAAACTCCGCCCATAAACAGGTTACCAAGTAATTTAGTCTTCATACATATTTATATTTTGTTATTTATTCCATTTAAAACCGTATAGCCAATGCCATACCGTTACAATCTCCCGCTGACGGATAAACAGCCAAGCGCACAGGTTTGCGTGTGATACTTCTTTTACGACCATTAGCCACAAGAGCATCAATCAAATTGTATACATACAAAGCCGCCGCCCCGCCGATGCACACATTGCGGACATTTTCCCAATTATCAACTTTTGTATTGTAAATTTTCAGGTGCTGAGGCTGCTCACGCATCTTCTTCACATACGAACTACGCAAATTCTCCGCTACTAGAATGCCGGTCACTAAAGCGACCTCTCCTCCAAGTATGCAAACCCCTTTGGCAGTATTTCCTTTATAAAGCTGTCCCCATCCGGGAACAATCAGCGACCGGGCAAATCCTCTCATTCCATACTTCCGGCTAAACGACAAACGGTCGAAATCCGGATTCACCTTGTCAGCAATTCCATACAGGGAGTAACAACGATAAACCCGCTCGCCGTTCGGATAAACAACATATTCCCAGTATTCATCATATTTACAGGAAACCACCGTCACTTGCTCACCCTGTATATCATAAGAAAACCGATAGTTTTCACTTTCAGAAGATTTCCCGTTTTCCTGCTCAAGCTGAATCTCTGCAACCGCCTGTTCACTGATGCGGTGCGTCCTTTTAATATAGGTAGAAAGATTCAGCAGGCAACTGTGCCTTGCATCCTGTAAGTTCCGATGTTCCCCTTCTGTTATCTGATAATGGAAACCACCATTACCGGGCTTCGGAGTTTTATTTGCCAACCAGGCCGGACGTAGCTTTTCAGAACGTTCCAGCACCTTTTGGGCACAAACATGCAAGGGAGCACATGCTCCCAATACAATAAGCGTAATAAAGAAAATGCAATAGCTTTCTTTAAAAAATATCTTTTTCATAAATGCTGCCGTTGTTTATTCCACCTCACCATCAATGAACTTTTCCACAGACTTGGCATATTCATTACGAAGATTCGACTCTTCCAATGCATCCCTGATGGCCTGCGAGCGTTTCTTCCGCGCCGATTGCTTATCCACCAGATAGTAAATCTCATAACTGTTGAGACCATCTACTCCCTTACGAATCAAGGCAAAACTCTCTTCCAGTTCTCCTTTAATCGCTCCCTGAAATTTACTGATGCAAGCTTCCTGAAAACGGTTATACTCCGCAGGAGTTTCCGCCCCTTCGTCCACACCCATATCCCGCATAGCCTTTCCCCTCAGGTCTTGCCCCATTTTGGCAGCCATCTCCACAGATGCGGCATTAAGGGCAGCAGCCCTGCAAACGGTCACAGAACGACAACCGGTAGATGTACCAATTACTTCATAGAGGTCCGGATTTGCATCCATCTTTGCATAATGTTCGCTGAGTTTTCCTCGTAAAGTGCGGGTGTTCCCATGAATTTGCCAACCGGCCTGTTCCAGTTGCTGTAACTTCTCATTTAATTCATCCATACGCGTGTAAGTTGCTGAAGAAGCCTTTTTAGAACTGCCACAAGAAGCTAATAATGTCATGACAAAGGCCGCCAGAGCGACGGTTAAGAGTGCTTGTTTGTTTCTCATAATTCTTATCTATTTTAATTGTTTTGTTCTGAATAAAGTGGTATAAAACGAGCTAATTTCCTTGTATCCCTAACCAAAAAATCTACCAGATTTCACTAAAAAGAAAAAAGCCAGTTTTTATACCACTCTTACTCTAATTTTACTTTTTTCATCCGGTAAATCTTATTCGTCTACATAACTATTGAACGAAACATTAAAAATGTGACAGCAACAACAAACTTTTTTTCATAGTATTTTTTGAAGAAATGAAAAAAGGCGTGACGCTGCTTTTACTTATCCAATAGTGAGGCTCTGGTAAACCCGAATACAAATAAGTAAAAAACAGTCCACGCCCTATGCTTCAACAAGGGTGTAAACACGTACTATACTTATTATTCCTGTATTCGAAAGAAAATTTACCAGATTTTCACTATCAAGAAATAATAATTATCACATTTATATAATCATGTCATTGAAAAATCCTCTCTTTATAGAGCTAACTTTTCAATGTGACAAAATTAATGTAAAATTTTAAAGAAAAGAATGAAAAGAGAAAAAATCACAGATATTTTTCCCACAGATAGCGCAACGGGCCAAGCAACCTTCCGATCACACTCCGTTCATCCGTCATAACTTCCGCTATTCCGGTAAGCTCCCCATTAAATTCTAACACCTTGCCATATGATGTACATAAATCCTGTGGTAAACTTACGGTAACAGTATACATACTATCACTATCCGTCAAAAGAGAAACAGATACTACCGTTCCGGTCAGGAAACCGAATTCCATATAAGGATATCCCGTCACGCTGATATTTACCCGTTGGCCGAGTTTTACCTTGCCCGAACCTGTGACGGGCAGTTTTATCTTACCAATGATATCTCCCGTCCGCGAGGCTACAATGGAGAAAACCTTATCTCCGCTGTTCACATTCTGATTCTTCTGCCACACGTTGTTATAAGAAAGTATACCATGTGCCGGACTAATGAAAAGATACATCATTTTCCACTCTTCAATGCTCACCTGTAACTCATTATAAGCTGCTTTTAAGGCTGTCATAAGGCTGTTAGCCTCCCGGCTCCGCTCCATCTGGGTTTCCAGAATATTCTGCTGCAACTGTGCCTCCTGTATTTTAGCCGAAGAAAGCGAAGTCATCATCTGCTCTTGTCCCTGCTGCCTGTTCAGAAATACTTGCTTAGCCTCTTCATAATCCGACTGTGCCGTTAGCCCTTCGCCAAAAAGCTTCTTCTCCCGACTATGCACAGTTTCAGCTATTCGCACCTGCTCTTTGTCCAGCTCTGCCTGACGCTTCAAGTGCACTATATAGTTGCGATATTCCTGCAATTCTTTACGGGTAGCCTCTATTTTCTGTTCGTAAAGGTCTAAAGAAAGGAAATTACGATAATCCGTCAAACTCTTGATAAATGTGGCATAAACAGCCTGTATACTACCCAGAGCCAAACGTTCGGAAAATACTGTCCTGTGTATACAACTATCCGTCAGACAGAAATCCTGCAACACCTTCTCCAATAACAATACATCTTTCGTCTCTGCCGGATTTTCCAGTACGGCAATGATTTTGCCTGCTTCTATCCGCTCTCGATCCTTGCCATATACCTCCTTTATTTTCCCGCTTCCCCGCGCCACGATCCATACAGGCGGATGCTCCGTAGTAACCGTGATGTCTGCACTCACCACATCCGGATACTTAAAAAAGCATCCTCCGATAAAGAACATAGCCAACACAGCGAAGAATACCGTGATTCCCCACCTCACCAGCGCATGCGGCGGACGTGTCAGTATCTCCTGCACCTCCTCACATCTCAGTTCTATATCTTTATCCTCTTTCTCCATAACTTTCAGACTTCCGATTTATCAGAGTTCCAACTGATTTTTCACTAACCTGTAATAGATGCCTTTCACTGCTGTAAGTTCTTCATGTGTTCCCATCTCTGCTATATGTCCTTGTTCTATTACTACTATCCGGTCCGCATTCCTGACGGTACTCAGTCTGTGAGCTACCACTACCGATGTCCTTCCTTCAAAAAACTTCTGCAAATTTTCCATGATGATGCGCTCATTGTTAGCATCCAGTGCATTGGTTGCCTCGTCGAAGAAGATAAATTCCGGATTCTTATACACAGCACGGGCTATGAGGATACGTTGTTTTTGTCCCTGACTCAATCCATGCCCTTCCTGTCCTATTTTGGTGTTGTAACCCAGTGGTAATTCTTCAATGAATCCATGTATGTTTGCCACTTTTGCTGCATGGCGCAGGCATTCTTTATCGATGTGTTCCACTCCCGGCGCAATGTTCCCCGCAATGGTATCGGAAAAGATAAACCCGTCCTGCATCACAACGCCACACTGTTTTCTCCACTCCCGGATACTGTAGTTCTCCAATGGCGTATCTCCCAGCAGTATCTGCCCGCATGCAGGAGGATAGAAGCCCAACAACAGTTTTACCAGAGTTGTCTTCCCACTCCCACTCATGCCAACCACGGCTGTCTGCTTGCCTGCCTTTATCTCCAAATTGATGTTATCCAGTGTAGGAAATTCGTTCAACGGGTCGTATTTAAAACTTAGATTCTCTATTCTCAAGTCTTTTCCCACAGGTATTTCCCGTATCAATTGTCTTGTCGGTTCTTCTTCATCCGGCTTGTCACGCACTTCGCCCAGGCGGTTCATGCTGAGGCGCGCGTCCTGCATGTCACGTGCAAAAGCTATCAGGTCATTCACCGGACTGTTCAGTTGCCCAATGATATACTGTACGGACAGCATCATACCCAACGTCATTTCTCCCCGTACCACAAGACTTGCCACCAGACCCGTAATTATAATATTTTTCGTCTGGTTTATCAATACCGCTCCCGAATCCTGATACTGCCGCAAGGCAAGGCTGCGGATATTCACTTTGAACAGTCGTGCCTGTATTCGCTCCCATTCCCAACGCTTCTGCTGTTCGCAGGCACTCAACTTTATTTCCTGCATGCCATTCACCAGTTGCACCACTGTGCTCTGGTTTGCACTTTGCTGTGCAAAACGCTTGTGGTCCAGTTCCGCACGTTTCTTCATGAATAGCCAGACGTATGCTATATAAAGTCCACTACCGCCCATGAAGATAAGAAATATCATCCAGTTATAAAGCAACAGTACAGCACCGAAGACTACGATATTGAATGTAGAGAATACCATGCTCAGACTGCTTCCCGTCAGGAAATTCTGAATACGCGTATGATCGTTGATGCGTTGCAGGATATCACCTGTCATCTTAGTATCAAAGTATCCCATAGGAAGCTTCATCAGTTTAATCAGGAAATCAGAAATGAGGGCTATGTTAATACGCGTCCCCAGATGCAACAATATCCAGCCACGGATAAACTCCACGGCACTGCTACTGAAGCTCAACATCAGTTGAGCTATCAGTATCAGATATATAAAACTAAGGTTCTGGTTATTAATTCCAAAGTCCACAATGGACTGGGTGAGAAATGGAAGCATTAGTTGTATCATACTGCCTAAAAGCAGGCCTAATAGCAGTTGCCCCACCAAATTCCGGTAAGGGTGAAGATATAAATACAAGAATCCGAAACCTTTACGATTAATAGGCTCATCTTCATCCTTCATGACATAAAAATCGGGAGTAGGCTCCAGCAATAGCGCAACACCTGTATCTTCTTCATTTTTTCGTGAACTTATCCAACAACGGCAAAATTCTTCTTTGGTATATTTCAGTTTTCCTGCTCCGGGATCGGCAGCCCATACCTGCTGATCATTTATTTTGTAGACTACAACAAAATGCTGCTGATTCCAGTGTACGATGCAAGGCAGAGGAGCTTCTTGAAGTTTTGCATAATCTATTTGCACGCATATACTTCGAAAACCAAGTTTATCTGCTGCCTCGCTGATACCTAACATGGATACACCTTCACGGGTGATGAATGACTTTTCCCTCAACCCTTCCAGTGAATAACGTTTACCATAGTAAGCGGACACCATGCGGAGGCAGGTGGGGCCACAGTCCATGACATCATGCTGGATGTAGTGAGGGAAAGATTTCATAGCCATATAATCCTAAAATATTTTGAACACAAATGCTCTCAAAATCTCATTTTTGAATAAGGCTGTCTAAAACTTGTAGGAGTCTTTCACCATGCAAATCTTTGGCAATGATACGCTGATTATTATCTATCAAAAAATTTGTAGGAATTATTTCAATGTTTAACTGCCGTAATAATCTGGATCGTTGTCCATTAGGATATGTCCCTATTAAATGCTTAAACATTTGTGTCGAATCCTCATTTATAGCTCTCTGCCAAGCTGCTCGTTTATCGTCAAGAGAAACAGCATACACAGCAAAATTATTAGGATACTTCTGCAAAGCATATTTAATTGTTGGCGTTTCTTGGCGGCATGGCTTGCACCAACTTGCCCAAAAATCGACTAATGTATAATCTATACCTAAACTGCTTGTAGAAATTTTATTTCCTTCTATATCAAAGAAAGCAAGTTCCAATTTATTCCCTAAAGATAGATCAAGCAAATCAATTTGAGGTCTATTCTCCCTCAATTCAAAAAGTCTGTCTCCTGCTTTCTTTGACCCTTCGGATATAGGAGCAAGTTTTCTATTACTCACAGACTCCTGTAACATAAGATGCTCAGGGAATTTTTTAGCTAGCAATTTTGATAGTACTTTTATTTCTGTTTTTTTTTCCGGAAAATCTATTGACAATATAATATAAGCATCATAAACAATATGCCCCAATTTAGCCGTTTTAAGCCTGTCCATTGACCTAATAAACCACTCCGCTTTGAGATGGTTAATGCTATCTTTTTCATCCCTTGAAATTAAGTCCTGCAATTTCGAACGATATGTAATTCTCTCTCTCCAAAAGGCGTATAGACTATTGTTAAATTCTCCTTTAACTGCTTTTTTATAATAAAAAGATTCTCCGTCAGATTCTTCTATATTCATTATGACACATGAATCCGGTTCCATTGGAAGCGAAAAGTTAGGACCATTTTTTGAAAATAGTACCGCCGCTTCACATTCGATAGGTATATTTGCCTGCAGCTCTACTGTATGTTGCCCTTTTTCAATAAATGCAGAATCAAATATAACTCTTTCATTACCTGAGACCCACTCCTTGAAACCATACAGATAAACCCATTGATCCTCGCTACAAACATAATTGTCCAAAAGCAAGACAATCTTTGCTCTTTTCTCCTTGAGGTCAGAATTTACCTTTTGGGAAGAAAAACCTAACATTATTGTAAATACAGCAGTTAAAGATATGCAAACAATAAATTTCATAATGACATACTTTTAGTAAGAAGAAAAGCCCAAAGTTGCAATTTATAAAAACATTTAGACATATAAAAATCCATAATATATTTATATATCAGCAGACTTTTGGCTTTCCTAATTAGAGATTAAGTTCCATAAACAGAAAGAAACCTTAAAAACAGGCTCCTTTTTAGAATCTACTTACACACAACGGCATTTGCATCCGGGTGCTGATCCTTTAATGTTTTTTCAGCTTCGGCAATTGAAACATTTTGTTCGATAGTTACATCGAAACTTCCGCCCAAAGCATCATTATATGTAACATGACACTTACGACCGCCGCCTTTAACTGCACCCATCTGAACCTTGTTCAGCTTGAATGCTTCAAAACTACTTAAATTCTTCATAACAATAAAAAAATTTAAAGGTAAATAAAAAGGTTATCCCGGATTTTTTTAAGCTGATTCCAAAACAGCTATTACTTCGCGAAAATAATATCTTTATGTTAACAGATATCTTAAATCTGATAGCGGATACACTTCCGGTATATAATGCTTACTCACTATGACAGAGGGAGTCTTGTTTATTCTCTGTCTCCGGCAATATACCTGTTGCTTCATCCACAAGCCTTGTACCTCGGTTGTTATATTGTAATCATCCGCTTCTTTGATACATTTCGTTTCATACCACTCTTCCAAGAGTTGCATTGCCTTATCCCAACCATCCATGTAATAAGCTGCAATGACAATTTGCGCAATTTTTTCTCCCAACCTATCATTTGGAAATGTCAGAAATACCAATGATACAGAAATCCTTGAAGCTATCTCTCTCACATGACGATGAACCCTCGCACAATTTTTACAATTGGGATTAGTTATTATCATCACCTCACTACTTCCTGTCACCTGACTATGCAGCGTAATATCCGGACTTGCCATCTCCTCTATCTGAGGCTTTAGTGCCAATAACATCTGAAAAGTCTCCGAATTAAACAAACTACCAAGATGTTTCTTTAGAGAAATTCTTTCCCTCTCCTTGTTCCGGATAGTTTTTATTTGTATTTCAACAATCAAACAAATACATCCTATAGCAATAAATACGGAAAATGAAGTAAAGGAAAAGTCTATATCAAAATAGTTTCTTAACATATAAAGAGCAGCTACATTACCCCATACCGCCAAATTTACCAGCATGCAAAGCATGCACCCCTTATGAAGAATGAAAGCCTGATAAATAATGGAATATAGAGTAAACACCGTTGCAACGATACAGCAAATGGCAGAAATCCCATAAAAATCATTCCAGCGGATCAAAGAAAACAAAAAGAGAACAGCAAAGTAGAACAAAGATAATTCCCCTAATCCTACACCTGCTATATTTGCTCCCTTAGAATGAAGCACTTCATTACAGTTCACCGCCTTTCCTATATGGCAGAATGACTCCATGAATTGCTCATTCACCCATTCTTTGTAGAGGATAGCGATAGACGCAAGAATGCCAAAACTCAATGTACATAAATAGACAATAAAAACAGCTGATTGATTTTGAGAGAACGCAGTTTGCATCCCCAATATCAGGAGAAAAAGTACAGCGATGGCAAACTTATAACGCAGCAAATAGAAAATAACATTTTTCATTACATAGTAATGTTCATTCGAGGTCCTTTCAGTAGGCTCTCCGAATAAGACGGTACCTGTCCAGTGTGGCAAAAACTTGTCCACCGTCATACTGTGTTCTCGTCCATCTCCATTAATGAATTCTACGATGAAATCGCCCTTTTTCGTCACTACACAAAATTGATTTTTGTCCACCTGAAGCATTGTGATGAAAGGAGATTCCAATTGCGAAAAATAATCGGATGACGGAAGTTGATATACTTCATTCTTTACATGAAGCATATCCAGTGCATCACTGATACCTCGTATGCTACCTCCTAACGGAGTATCGAGCAAACGATGCACAGTACTTCTGCTCACCTTTACAGATAATACCCGTAAATAGTGATAGAGTACAACAGCGATATTATCAACTTCAGCCATGATTACCCTTGTTTATATAGAATATTATAAAGGGAAATATCCTTCTAACGTGATTTCATCAGAGATAAGTTCTATCATATAATCTCCTGTGTCTTTCCCGCTTAGATCAATAGAAAAACTTGCAGGATTGATAAACAGCTCAGAATAAACAGTTTCTCCAGTAGTTTCATTAATAACATTGACCGTAACAGCAGAGAATGCAGCCTGGAAGTCAACTATTACCACCTCATTATATAAGTAAGCATACACAGGTTGGGAAATAACACTACGAGTTTGGGGAGCATTTTCCGGAGTTATATCACCAACCGGCTCAATTGGATCTCTATCCCCATCCTTCTGGGTAAGCATTATCTCCATATTACCAGAAACGAACTGAGCGTTTGCAGAACCGGCAAAAACCAAAAACGAAAATAAAATAAATAATACCTTTTTCATATACATCAGACTTTTGTTTTATGGTGACCAAATTACGAAAGTCTGTGTAAACAAAGTGTGTCATAAGTGTGCCATCACCTATTTTTTTGCAAAATGTCTTCAAATTCACAATTTTGCTCAGCACCTATCCGCTTAAGCAAAGCACTTTTCTTTCGATAGAGTGTTCTTCTGGAAAGGTGCAACAAATATTCTAAATGAGAGAATGGAAAGCCTGCCAAACTTAAACACACCAAATGATGTTCTTCTTTAGATAGCTGGTACTTTACACAAAGATCTGTTATGGCATTATTCCACTGTACATCCATCCCAACAACAAATTCCTGCCATTCCTGATCGCTTATTTCTTCATCAGATTCATCCCTATCCTGATAATCTTGTATAATAGCCTGCATCTTCGCGTAAAGCGGTGAGTGCAGAAAAGCCTCTTTCGCTAAAGTCCGCCGCTTCAAAATCATCTCGTCCAGTTCTGCCTGCAATTTTGCTCTTTCTTCTTCATTAATCTGATGCGAAACCAATTCTTTTCTCAAGTTTTCAATCTCCAGATCTTTTTCCGTTATATCAGTCTGCAAATTAGCGTAATGTTGACTCAAATCCTGATTAACCTTTTCTAGTTGTTGCTTGTCCTTTTGCAACAAGTCATTTTTTCTTTGATATCGTTTGTATAGAGAAAAAGCAACTATGATAATCATTGCTGTTATCAATATAAAAGCATACAGGTACATATTTAAACGTCCTTTATAATATAGCTTTTGAAGCATTGTATGTGCATCTGCTTCTGCCTCAATCATTTCATTGGCAACTACACTCCGACGAAACTTATAAAGGCTATCTTTATATGCAGAACTGTTCCTCTCCAGTTCTACGGATAAGGCAGCATTTCCCTGAATCATTGCGATGTCTGCCAAGCGCATATAAGCGCCTGCCTTTTTTCCATAATCTTTACTCATTAAACTTTTATTAAGATAGAAAATTGCAGAATCATACTGTTCACATTTATAATAAGCATCTCCTAAAATCAAGAAAGCGTGATAAGATCGTGCAGTATCCCTTCGTAAGGAAAGATTTAGTTTTGCGTAATACAAAGCTTTTTCTCCCTGATTCATCCTACTGTACAAATTACTGAGTAAAGCTGAAATATTAGCTTTCAGACCATTATTCCTCACCCTATCTACTGCCCAAAAAGCATCTGACAATTTCTGTTCAGCAATAGGAAAATATTCCTTCCCTTTTGTTAAAGCTATAGAACCTTGCTTAGATAGTGCTTCAGCCCAAAGGGAAGTATCTTTTAACTCTTCGGCAATACCTTCCACTAACCGATAGATGGAATCTGCTTTTTCATTAAATCCCTGTATATTATAGATAAATCCTATATTATTGTACACCAATCCCAATTGTCTTTTTTCTTTCGCTTTCTCCGTCAAAGGTGCCGCAATAAGAAATTCTCTAAACGCTTTCGCCTGCCGGTTCATATCCCTATACACACATCCCCAATAATAATGTGCCTTTGCCTGCATGCGCACATCATTCGTTTTATCGTAATATGCCACAGCATAGCGTATCAACGAATCATCTGTCTGCACAACATAATTCTTATCCCTTGCCTGTGTCAACAATAGCGCATAATAAGCGCTATCAGCCTGTGCCGCAAAATTCTCCATTGAAATGCCCCGTAAGATACTCAACGCACTGTCCGGTTGGGATTGCATAAGAGAATTCGCCAATATCAACTGCTTGTTATCACTCTGTTCCTCGTTGCAGGCCAGCAATAAAAAAGCAGCAAAAAAGATTATGAAAGTTATATAGTTTTTCATTTTGTAGACTATACTATTAAATTGAATACTACAAAGATAAAAATTTCCATCAGAATATTACCTACTCATTACCTGAATAAAAAATAAGTAAATGAGCATCATTAATTCACACCTTCTTTCACAAGAGTATCTGTCATGCTGAGCGTAGTCGAAGCATCTACTTATAGATTCTTTTATAGAATATGCTTTTTACAACAAATCGTTTTTTCATATAACAATTTTTATAAAAAACATTGCTTACCTTTACCTCCGAAAATAAAGTAGTATTCGGAAAATCAACAAAATATTTCCGCCATAAATACATGAAAATAACAAACAGAAATCATCTTATACTAATTACTAACTTGAATACTCAAAAAAAATGAAACGTATTGTTTTCTTAGATTATGTGCGCGTGTTTGCCTGCTTCCTCGTCATGGTTGTCCACGCCAGCGAAAATTTCTATGGTGCTCCCGGTTCTACAGACATGGCGGGACCACAATCTTATTTAGCCAGTGAGGCCGACCGACTGTGGGTAGCTGTGTACGACGGCTTTTCACGCATGGCAGTGCCGCTCTTCATGATTGTTTCCGCCTTTCTTCTGGTACCCATGAAAGAAGAACAGACTTCATGGCAATTCTACCGCCAGCGTTGCCTGCGCATCCTACCGCCGTTTTTCATATTCATGATACTATACAGCACCTTGCCACTGTTGTGGGGACAGATAGATGGAGAAACATCATTTAAAGACATGTCGCGAATACTCCTGAACTTCCCGACACTGGCGGGGCACCTGTGGTTCATGTATCCCCTAATCAGCCTCTATTTATTCATACCCATCATATCGCCATGGCTGAAGAAGGCCACAGCAAAAGAAGAACGTTTCTTTATAGGGCTATTCCTGCTATCAACATGTATTCCGTATTTCAACCGATGGTTCGGTGAAGTGTGGGGACAATGTTTCTGGAATGAATATCACATGCTGTGGTACTTCTCAGGCTACTTGGGGTACCTCGTACTGGCACATTACATACGCGTACACCTGACATGGAACCGCTCGAGACGTCTCACTATAGGAACCATTTTAATGGTTGCCGGGGCTGCACTGACCATTTACTCATTCTACATCCAGGCCATACCCGGTGAACTTCATACCACGCCGGTAATAGAGATAGGATGGGCTTTCTGTACAATCAACTGTGTGATGCTCACAGCAGGCACGTTCCTTATGTTCACATGCATAAACCGTCCGAAAGCTCCACAGATTATAACAGAAATGTCGAAACTCAGCTATGGCATGTACCTCATGCACATATTCTGGCTTGGGCTGTGGGTAACAGTGTTCAAACAAACGCTGGAATTGCCCACCGTCGCCGCCATACCATGTATTGCAGTGAGTACATTCATCAGTTGCTACATAACGACAAAGATTATCTCGTTCATACCGGGCAGTAAATGGATAATAGGATAAATCATACCAATTAATCTTCCAAAAGCTTACTGTAAGACATGCATAAGTCTTGCGGTAAGCTCATAATATACATACTTTTTCTATCCCCGCTGTTCACATTTTAGCTTTATATTTTTTCTATAAATCGAATCTTTTAGTTGAATACTTAGCATTAGTGAATGTAAATCCTGGCATCTGAGACTTCTATTATTCTTTTTCAATGCTGAAAGGCAATAACTCCATGCGTTTCGTCAGACGTCCATACATAGCAGCTTTCTTGTCCTCAAACAGCTCCCTCATCAAAAAATAAATAGAGCCACAAGTGATAAAGTTAATTTTCATCTCACTCTTATATCAGTCCCACAATTCCTGCATATCTGCAAAAATGCTCTTGCGGACATAGAAGAACTCCTGTACTTCATCAATAACCAGATTCAGATGTTCTTTGGTAGCATACGAAAAAAGTATCCTTCCATTTCTTTTTCTCTACCAAAAAACTCCATAAAATATAGATTATCAGATTTATACTATTTATAATTCAGATTATAATAACCACAATTATAAATTCAAAGATATGATTTATTTTATAGAATCATCCATATCCTCCAAACTTCTTGCAAAAACGGGCACGAATGATATACCTTCTTCCTAAGAAAAAGGATTTGCCAAAATACGAAAGGTTATGTAAATTTCTTCATTGTGTAAGAAACTCAGTTAATTCTTCAGATATTGCAGTCGCTTTCCCCAGTCTTCCATAGCTGCCTGGCGCCACTTGTAGACAGTCTCGGCACCCTGAAGGTTCTGCCAGAACAGTGCGGGGTCGCTCTTATCAGTGTACCAGTTGGGACCTACCTTGTAGTCGGTGGCAGACTCTCGCCCCGGCCACAGATTTTCAATGGTTATGGCACCCTCCAACGCAGAAAAACCGGGTATGTCGGAGGTAATGGCATAGGGAAGTGTACCGGTGTAATACGTAGAGTGGCGCACGGCATAATCACCACCTCCAAGGTGGAATCCGTCCCATTCCTGCCGCCCTATGGTGAGAGTAAAGCAGGCCGAGTCGGCGGGAATATCGGGACGGTCAGGACCTTTGACGTGAAACTCGATAATCGAATAGATGGGTACGGTGTCCGCAGCCGTGGTGAGCCGGTGGAAAACCGGTCGCGAACTACGTGCGGTTAGTTCGAAGCTGCCTCCCCATGACTCGCCTTCGGGGTCATCGGGATTGCCATTCATCACATAAAGAAGTGCCGGTGTGTCGCCCATCTTGGGGATGCCCTTGTAATAGTTGATAAAGTCTGCGCCAAGATGTCCTGCACCTTTGATGTAAGCATCGTAATATCCGGCATTGTATTTATCTTTCACTTTGTTTTGGGTAATAAAACCCCGATAAGAAGCGTTGTCTTCAATCATCCACAGATTGGGGAAATTTTCGACTATATAGGCGTAGCTGTTAGTGCTCCATTTTTTGTTAGGACCTCCAATCCAGTAGACACGGATTTTATCAGCGATATCAGGTGCGTCGTGAAGGGCTTGGGCCACGTCGTCAAGTCCACCCCAAACAGATATCCACAACGGGCGTTCATCTCGCCTGCGCGCACATTCCACTATCCATTGGGAACCTTCGGTAGGAGTAAGGAACCCCCGGTAAGGAGCCGCCCCCTTGCGCCCCTGCTTGGTTATGGCACGGAGTTTCGCGGGAGACATCAGTCCCTTAATATGTTTGGACAGTTTGGGAAGATCTTTCTCGTAAAGGTCAATCATACGGAAAATTTCTTCCTGACTTCCCGAACCGTAAGAGGGAGAAGAAACAAGCCCCTCAAGGTCAAAACAATCAGTGTACATCAGCAGATGGGCCATCGACTGGTTATCGTCGGGATCCGTTCCTCCGATGTCAGTACTAATAAGCACACGCGGTTTAATAATGTCAATTGCCTGAATCTTTGTCCCGATTGAGCCTAAGATCAAAATGGCAAATAGTACCAATCTTTTCATGATAGTTTGCTAATTTAA
>ULMJ01004642.1_pt1 | contig 54925 bp, 82 predicted proteins | sample 1951641 | NCBI WGS metagenome assembly ULMJ01 (sample SAMEA4835550, study PRJEB28245) | human gut metagenome | biome: gut microbiome; material: fecal sample | place: Denmark | collected 2008 | reverse complement strand
GAGCCGCCTGTATAGTGTCCGTTTCCGAATATTGTTTGAGTATCGGTTGATTTTCCAATTAAAACAAGCAAATCTCTAACAAGCAGATAATCTGCGAGCGTTCCGTTAGTCCAGTAAGTGCCGTTTGCACTCGCCCAAAGAATTTCGTTTGTCATCGTGCTATTATTGTAAGGGGCACGACCTGACAAAGAACGTAATTGGTCAGATACGTTACTTGCGTCATAAGCGGACATAAACATTTCAGGAATTAAGTCGCCGTCTTTGTTAATGTGCGTATAACATTTCCAAGCGTCATTAATTTGCCTATTAGCAAACCAATAATAGTCTTTGTAGCCGTCAGTTTCATAATAACGCCAAACTTGAGGAAATCCGACCATAACATTACCAGCATAAGATGTATTTGTTATGTCTGACGCAGTTCCGTCTTTCTTTTGAGCGTAATTATCAGGATTTAACTCATAGTCAACCGTTCCGTCATATTTAAGCATTACCGGACGAGGCATAAAGAACGCATTTTTCCAGTCGCTATATACAAAGCGAGAAAGAGTGTAATTCATATATGCAGACTTAAAGTTTTCGTTATGACCTACATAGTGTACTCTTGTGGCTGGGTTGCTATCAGCCGTATCAATATAGTAACCATAAATTGTCGTTCCAAAAAGGTTTCTTGGGTCAAGGTTTACAACCCCATTTACTGATACAGGGAAAGCCCTGTAATAATATTCAACAGTTGTACTTGGAACATTATCAACCAAAGCAGTATTATTATATGCGTCTTTTGTTGTATTTTCCGCAACTACAACACCGTCCTCTGTACTTTGTGGGTATGCTCCCGCTTTTCTAACGATAATCGTTTTAGCCCAAGTACACAAAATATGGTTGTCAATTATTGTGTCCGCTGGGTCTTGCCAGTTTAATGAATAATTAGAGCCGTCAGAACTTCTTTCAACTCTCAAATTGTAACAAGCAGATGTAGGAATACCCTCGTTGCCACTTCCGGTAGTGCCACCACCGCCGCCGCTACTTGAGCCTCCTCCTGCCGTTTGACTAATTCTGCCATAATCTATCACGCTAAAGTCCTCCCCTGTATAATTTAAAGTAAATCGGGCTATTGTGCAATATCTTTCAAATTGATTTGCAATAGCCAGCATTGAACTGTCCAAAGCAGGGTCAGCCGCAGCCGCACTCGCCAAATCATCATATTGCGTGTCGCCTGTAACATACAAATAATTTGTTGTGTATGGAGTTGTGCCAGCAGTAGGCAAGCCAACGAGCCATACATTCATAAATTTTCCGCTTTCAAGAGCCGTCAATGTGTAATCGTTGTTATACATTGGAGCGTTTGTCGCAACATTTACAGGCACAATTTCAGCCTGACCGCCCTCACAAGCGAGGACATTTTCTGCGGTTGCTCTTGCTTGCATATATATTGACCCTGTGCTTGTTGTAGCAAGGATTTGAGAAAAGTTTGCCAAACCTATTTTTGCTTGGTTTATAACTGGGTATCTTTGTTGCGGTGTATCTGTAACAACATTTGAAATCTGACCACCGCTCAATACGACCATTCCTGTCGTAGCGTTCAAATATTCAATAACGCTTTCAGATGTGCCGCCAAGCCCCCAAGTTTGAATTGCAAATTTATTACCGTCAGCCAAAATAACAATTTCGCAAATATGATGAACAAAATCACTTTGCACTGTCGGATAACCTGTTGACCATTCTAACGCCTGTGTCTGCGTATTGTAATATAAATAATGTTTTCCAACATCGGTAGGCATATCATCTGCAATAAAATTTGATAAAGCAGACACTAAAACGCCTCCGAGATAAAATACGCCCCCTACACCCATGACTGTACCAGCCGACCAGTCAATAGTTATCGTAGGAGCAGTCGCCCAACCTGTATCAGTATTAAAAGCCCCAGCCGTTACCGATAATCTGCCGTTGCTATCGAGCGTAATAAGGTTGTTTTCATCTGTACTTACAATTCCTTTGATAAGATTTTGTAATGTAATTCTTGCACCGTCCCCTTGAGCAATATTGTTAATGCCTAACAAATATTGACTTAACTGCATTTCCGTCAATTCGTGGAAAGAGTTGATAGGAGTTGTTTGCGTAATGTTTCCTATTGGTGTGTTCATTGACATTGTAAAGTCCTCCCCTTATGTTGTATAATACATCTTTTTAGTATAATCTGCAAGTAATTTTGCTGGTAAAGTCCTCGCCTTGTACTTCTTCTATGTTACTGATAACCATACTTAAAATTTCAGTAACCCCAGCCATAAACAAATCGCCTGTATAGTAAATTTCAGCACCGTCAACATCATAAAACCCATGACCTCTCAAGTTTGATGTATTTGTATCAATATGCGTTTTGAAAAGAATTTTTGAAACGGTTGCCGTATTTGGGACTAATTCATAAGTATTTACATTAAAGCCCTCGCCCGATATATCAACCGAGCGTATTGTAGCCGTCATGCCCTCTGATACCGGAAAAGGTAGCGATGACTTAAATCCGATTATTTGCGAACGGTCAGCATTATATAAAAGTTCTTCAATAGAACCGGAACAACCCTCATTTAATCGTGTATAGTCTGCAACAAGCACCCTATCAAGTATTTCCAAGTCTAAAACTTCTCTTGCAATATTAAAAGTTGCTGTTGTGTTCTTTTCGTTCTCTATCTCTAATTCATACGCAATTCTGCGTTTAACATTATCAGCATTTTTAATATATTGTAACTCTCTCTTTTCGGGTTTATAATACTGGTCATCTTTACCCTCCTCCGGCTGCCAATGACATGCTCCGTCATACCAATAACCTGTTATTTCGTCCTCTGACCAAGTTTCTTCGTTGATAAAAGAGCAACGCAAAGCCATAAGGCGATTTAAGCGACCTCTTTTGCGAACAATACTCAAATCCCAACTATTTTCAGCATTGATTAAGGTTTTAATAGGTCGTCCGTCCTCATTCGTATCAACCCTTAAAACCGCCTTGCCCCATTTGTTAGGTATGAAATATAATTGATTATTGCTTGCAATTTCATTGATGACGGTTTCATATTTAATCTCGCCTGTAACTATCCCATCGCATTTACACCCATGAGCCTCACACCATTCTCTTGCCTTTTTAAATGAAACAAGGTCAATTTGGTCAGGCGACATAGGGTCAGGGTTGCTTGCTTGGTCAGTAAGCAGATAATATATAATGTCAACAGGATTTCTGCTTTGCTCAAGCCCTCCTGTCTTTAAGTTTGTGATATATGGGAAAACAATAGCCCCCAATTCGTCCACTTCTCCGTCTAATTGTGTTGTAGCATTAAAAGTACACGCAATTTGAGAAACATAAGGTAATATGCTGCTATCAACAACCGGAATACCCGATTTAAGCCTCCAAACAATTTCAGAAATATAAATAGAGCCAACCCAGTAATCATCTTTTGTAAATACAATAGGCATTACTTTTACTTGATATTGCCCTGCCGTTGCAAATCGAATACCTACACACTCGTAGAAATTATCATCGGCATTATTTATATCGTCAGGAGTTTTAAAAGTAAAGTTGTTGCCATTTCTTGTAATACGACTGCTCAAATTGCCTATATTTCCGTCAATATCTCTTGTATAAATTCTTGCAATATTGCTTTCGTTCATTCCATGCCACTGCGTTTCATCTTTGCGTTTCCATTGAACTTCCGCACTAATTGAAACACGAACACGCTTGCCCGAACTTGAATTTATTGAGTATAAACCTTGAGGGAAGTTAAAATGTATGTCGCAATATTGTGTTTCAGTGGGCGACTGTGATATAATTTCGTTTCTATCGCCATTATAACTATTTACGCCTTGATTTACATTTGCCTCAAAAGTATCTTCGCCAATAGCAACCGTTTCGTCAATTAAATAACAATTCAAATTACCCTCTGCCGAATTGCCTCTTGTGTTACCGTTTGGAGTTGTAGTTGTATAACGATATTCAGATATATTGTAAGAACCTAAACTAATTGTAACTGTTTTTGTCGCATTATAACTACCTGTCGCACTATCATAAACTAAATCGTTTCTTGTAATTGTTACAGAGGTTGAAAGTGTTACATCTAAATCGTTTGATACAAAAGTTGCCGTTAAATCCATTTGCTTATTTGTCCAAGAATTATACGCAACTCCTGTAAAATTATAATTTTGAGTTATAGTTAAAGATGTACCGGAACATTGGTCATTATAATAGGCTATTGCAGACTGAAAAACCGCTTGCGACTGGTCAAAAGATAATTCTTTGTTAAAACTTTCAGTAACGGCGTTATCCCAGCCTATAAATGAGTTAATTCCGTTAGCCTGCTGCAAACTGTAAGAGGACGGACGATAATTTGACAAAAGAATATCGCCAAGCCTAAAATCAGAGTATCGAGCATTTGAATATCCTGCAACACTATAAACCCTGTATCTATTACCGCCGTAGCCACTCTTAACAAGAGGTATGCAGAATTGAGAATAATTAAAAACTTGTAAAGAACGCCCAAAAGCAATAGGCACAACTTCCTCTTGTAATTCGTTTTTAGCCCCTGATAATGAGGGCGAACTATTTGACTGATATATAGGCTTATCCGTTCCATTTGAACTGCCTTTTGGTTTTGCTCCAAACTTTCCAGCAATAGCAGAAACACCCATAATCAAGCCACCGATAGCCAACGCAGCAGCAACCCCAACGATAACCCCTGCAACTGCCGTTGATACAGATAAAGCGGCTGCAACTGCTCCAACTATACTTGTAATCAACGCAGTAATGGCTTGGGGTTTCTCTCTAATTTCAATAAAGGCATTTCTTGGAATTATTGTATATGGTTTTATTCTTTTACCGTTTACTAAAAGGGTTTTATAATAGCCGTCATCGCCAACAGGCTCATTTTTGAATACCATAAAAGCAGGCAACCAAGCCCAGTATTTTAACTCGCTGAAATACTGCCCTAATTGTCTATGACAAACCGTTGCCGGAGCAAAAATTTTGATTTTTAACTTATTTTTCCATTCTATAAATGACATAATTTTTCCCCACATCTGCAATATCGCTTACTTGTACGCCTGTTTTTGGTAAGTGTATAAAACTTTCACTATTTATCATAACTCCTGCATGCTGATTTGCAAAGAGCGAAAAGACTATAATATCGCCCTCCTGTGCCTCACCAACAGGAATTTTTTTATGTTTAATATTTGATGTTAATTCATACTTAAATTCTGCCTGTATTTCGTCCGCAGGATATTCAGGCAAATCAATATTATATAAATCTTTATAAATATCTCTTACAAAATCCCAACAAACATATTCGCCCTCTTTATAGCGTTTTGTTGTCATATATTTAATTAAATTTTGCTCGTCCATTTTACCCTCCTTAACGATGATTTAAGTTGACGAAAAGGGACGGGTTTTTGCCCCTAAAACGCCCTGCATTTATTGTATAACAATTTTTCATAACGAGAGAGGCTGTTACAGTTTCCATAGTTTCAGTTTGGTCGGTGTCCCAAATATATTCGCCCAAATTTACCCAATTACTTGAACCGTCATAATCAGCAAGAATAAGCCAGCATTGTATAATAATATCCTCAAAACTGTTATCAGCCGCCCTTAAAATGTTTGAACTAATCAAATTGACATTCGTAACACCAAATCCTGAATTATCGGTTTCACTTTGGGACGGTAAATTAAACGAAAAAGGGCATGGTTGATAGATAATTTTGTTTCCGTTTTCGTCCGTTCTTGTATGTTCAACAACATCATTACAAATACTATAACGCCCATTTGCAAAACTACTATGCTTAATATCAGCCGCCAAGCAAAGAACTTTATCAAGAGTTTTTGTAGCACTTATCATTGGTAAAATAGGCATTAGTACATCACCTCATCATTATCATAAACTAAAGCACCATTACCCTCTGTAACAATTCTTTCAGGCGTATTTTCAGTAATAAATCTCTTAATCGGAATTGCATTAGAGAACGCATAAATCTTAAGTTGAACATATACCGCTTTGACGCTATTACCAGCAGGCTCAACAGTAGGCTGTTCAAGTATATAGCAACGCATAAAGCCATTAAGTTTAACATCATAAATCCAGCAAGGCAAAGCCCTATTATTAGTGGCTCTCGCATACCAAAACCACCATGTTTCTTCCGTATCAACATAAATTTTTGCTGAAATTATACGACCTCCGGCAGAAAATCTTGAGTGAGTTATAGGAATACCAGCGTCAGGGTCAACACTTACAACCGTTTCTTGTCTTGTAACTTGATAACCGTCATGTAAAAGTCGCCAAGGCATAATATATAAACCGTCTGTCGTTGATTTAACAAACAATTCTTCTTGAGTATCAAAAATTACATTATTGTCTTTTCCCATTTTAACCTATCTGCCTCCCCTGCTTTTGCAAACGACTTTGTGCCGCTACCATACCTTTGTTTGAACGGCTACTTGCAAGCATTGAATTTAACTCTGCAATTTTAATTTCCGTACTGTTATCAGGGCGTCTTTTAACTTCTACGGCGGCATTTGTATAATTATTGATAGTAACTTGTGGAGCAACCGCACCAATACCTACATCGCCATTCGCCATGCGTTTTGCAGGAGCGATAACTTCTGTGCCAGCCTCACCAGCCAACCCAACATTACCGCCCTGCATAGGAAACATTGTAGGCGAGGACACAATGCCACCTTTCGCATGGGGTACAATATTTGTGGATTTTGAAAGCGAACTTACACCTGACAATTTATTGCCAAGTCCTGACATCGCTCCTCCTATCATTTGACCACCGCCAGCCATAGCAGCCCCAGCGGCTATTCCTGCCCCTGTCATTACTGTTCCAGCGGCTATTCCTGCTCCTGTAAGAGTTGCTGCAAGAGGGGCAAGAAAACCACCTACAAACGGAATTTTTGCAACGCTTTCAGCAGCCGTAGCAACTGCAAGAGCCGCCATAGCCGTTGCAGCCGTACTTGCTGACGCCGCTAAACTTGCCATAGCACCAGCCATTGTCGTTAAAGCAGGAGCAGCCGTTGTAAAGGCAGAACTTGCTATCGTCATAACGGCAGCCATAGCACCCAACCCAGCCGCAGCAATAGGAGCAGCCGTAGCCATGCTTGCGATACTTCCTGCTGCCGAAACGGCTGGACTTGCAACATTAGCAACGCCCATACCAGCGTCAATAGCAGATGACGCCATTCCCCCAAGTCCTGTAATTGTGCTTGATATTGCTGGATTTGTGGCGTTCAATAAAGCGTCTGAAAGTCCTGTTGCCTGTCCTGTTAAAGTGGATAATATACTACCTGTGTCTGCGTCCCCTGTAATTGAGGCTGCCGCTCCTGTTAGAGAGCCACTTGACTGTCCCCAGCCAAACTTTTGCTTAACATTTGCCCATGCCTTTTGAATACCACCAAAAGCACCGTTTAATGCCCCTGTGCCTGTATATGTAGGATTATCTTTTGTCCCCTCAAGAGGTGTGCCAGCAAATCCTGACCCAGCACCTAACAAAGCAGATACAAAGCGATTTCCACTTCCGTTTTTAGCCCAACCAGCCTGCCAGCCAGCAAGAACACTATTACCAATTTCTTTAATCCAACTCGTAGCAACCGATTTAATTGCAGATAAAGCAGCATTTTTAAATCTGTCCCAAACTGAAAGATTACTATCAAAATCCAAAAGGCTATCAATAAGGGTATCTGACAATTTACTTGCCTCACGATTTGTAATTTGTAAAATATCCTCTCTCTTTTTTAATACCTCTTGATATTTAATTTCAGTATTGAGGTTTTTCATTGTTTGTTTTGCGTTCTCAATTTCTGCGGCAGTATAAGCCGTAGAGTTTGCCAAACGGTATTGATATGTCTTTGTGGCTGCCTCTGCCTTTTTCTTGGTTAAATCCCAGCCTGTAACCTCCGTCTGCGTTAATAAGGCAACCTGACGATTTACTTCTTCAATTTGTGCCTTTTCTCTTATATATGCGGCACTTACTCGTTTATATCTATCGCTTGCAGTATCGCCAGCCAAAGCCATAAGCCTGATTTCTTCTTCATGGGCTTTCATGCTTTTTTGTAAAGCCTCATAAGCGTCATCAACCTTTGTAGTTCTTGATGATTTTCCTTTTCCTTTGCCTTTTCCTTTACCCTTGCTATCGCCCCCTGTATGTAAGCCTGTAACCGAACTTGAGGTGTACATAAGTTGACTTGCTAATTTTGCCTCCTCTTGACCGAGAATAGCAACAGTATCCTTATAGCGTTGCATAGCCTTATCTTGACGGTCAAAATCAACTTGTTTAATTAAATCAACCATACCAGAAAGTCCGCTATTGATATAATTATGAGTAGCCTTACCGACATTCCAAGCACTATCTGCAAAACCGTTCATGCTTTTTGAGGCGTTATCAAGGGCGACCGCCATTTCTTTTGCACCAATTTTGCTCGCAACCCATGCACCTTTTTCCGCAACCTCTGCAAAAGCCTTTGTAGCAAGTGAAACAAGTCTTGTAACTGCTTGACCTACGGCAACAACAACGTGTACTATGCCAGCACCAACGCCCTGCAAAACAAGTACAACGCCTAAACCAACTTGTTTACATCTTGCTCCGAAAATAAGCCACTTATTACTTAATTCATCAACATATAACTGTTGTGCTTTCATCATTTCAGACTGTATCGCCATTTTAGCGATATTTTTAGCCTGTTCATCTGTAACATTCTTAATAGAAATACTATGCTCTTGAATATATTGCAAAACTTCCGGATATTGAGAACGTAACATTTCAAGATTTCTATTATAAGCCTCTTGTTGTGCTGATGAACGGTTTTGAATTTCTGCTAATTGAGTAAATTCAGAGATAAGCCCTGTTACATTATTTGTAACATCACGCTGCTGGACGGCAGCCTCCTCAAAAGACTTATTTGCCTGACTTACTGAATTTGCACAATATAAAGCAGCCGCACCAACTGCGAGCAAGGTCGCCCCAACAGGATTTGCGACTAAAGCCCAAAGTGCCTTACCAGCAGCAATAGCATTGGCTTTCATAGCGGTTAAAGCCGTATTTACAACACCAAATTTTGTTACAAAAATAACGGAGGCAGTCGCAGCAGTAAGCATGGCTGCTTGCATAGCAGTAACCGCAGCAGCACTTTCCCCAAGTCCTCCTGTAACTCTATTGGCAAGCCCTAACACATTTGTCCAAATCTTAATAAAAGGTACAAAAGCATTATTCATTGCTTGTCCGACATTGGCTTGCAATAAGAATGTTTGTGTCTGCATACGATTTAAGTGTGCATTATACTGGTCAACGGCAATTCCAATTTGTTTACCCAAACTGTCTTTAACCATAGCAGCGAAATTAGGCAAGAAATCTTTTGACATTACCTCGCCTTTTTTCATTAAGTCCATAAGTTCCCCAGCAGTTATACCCATACTTTGAGCAGCCAATTCAAACGCCCCCGGAAGTGCGTTACCTAATTGTCTTTTAAGTTCTTCTGCTTGAACTGTGCCTTTATTTGCCATTTGTTCTAATGCAACAAATACATTTTCCATTTGAGCAGAGGACAGGTGTAATGATACCATAGCCGTTGACAAATCCTCAAATATTTGTCTTGACTGGGCTATTGTACCTCCTGACCGAGTAAATGAAGTCATAAATTTTGCATAAGGCTCATAGGTTGACTGTAAATTCAAACCAAGTCTGCCTGCCATGTCTGCGGTAAATGCCATTTCGTCAGCACCCTGCCTTAAACCTCTCGCACCAGCAGCCATAGTGTTTTTTATGCCGTCCATAGCAACCCCAGCCTTTGACATGTCGCCTATCATATTACCAAGAGAGGCTATAACTCTCTGAATACCGTCAGCAGCCAAATTACCAAACAGGGAAGAAAGAGCCATGCTTTCATTACCTGTGTCCTCCATTTGCCCTGTAAGTTGTTTAAATTTATCATCTACGGCAGCAACTTCGCCTTGTAATCTTTTATATTTTTCGCCCATTCTGCCAAGAGTAACATCATTTAAGTTTCCGGCAGCAATAGCCTCTTTAAGACGATTACCATACTGTTGCAATTCCTCATTCATACGACTATATGAGCCACTCGCAGACATTTTCATTTTATTATTTACATCTTGGACGGCTGCGGATAATCTTTGATATTCCGAAATAGCGGCATTAAGGTTTGTTCCTTTTTCGCCTGTTGTATAAAGATTTTTTAAAGCCAATTCAGCAGCAGCCAATTCAGCCTTTAATTGATTATAGGGGGCTTGGGCTTTTTCAGCCGCAGTAGCCATTTTTTGAGCAGCCGCAGCGTTTCTCATGTGTTGCATTTCTAATTTTGCAGCCTGCAAAGCAGTTCTGTTCATTTCCGTAGCCAATTTTTGCTCGCCCATAGCAGCGGCGTTATTTGCTTTATTTACTTCTTGAACTGCTTTAGAATAATTAGAAATTGCCCCTGACAATGAATTGAACTCTCTTGTTAGGGCTGATATTTCTTTGTTTCCCCAGCCTGTGTTTTCCAGCAAATCAGTAACCTCTTGCGTCTTATCTGCAAGAGTTGTCAATATCTTAACGGCTCTTTCGCCTCCTATGGTTTGAATATCTATGCGTAAAGCGTCATCAGACATTAAGACATTACCTCCTTAAATCGCTTTTTTAAATCTTCTTGGGTTTCTTTCATAGCAGCACGCACATATCCAACAGGCTTTGTAGCCTTGATATGTACTTCATCTGCGTAAACATCTTCGCCATTTACCCCTTTAAAATGTAATTTTTCAGCGTTTTTAGGGCGAATAGTTATATCGCCAAAACCATATTCAAGTCTTTTAGCGGCTGGGTGGTCAACAAAAACAGCATGCTCATTTTTGTCATGGTAAACAACATTATCATCTTGAAAACTATTGTGAAATTCATAAGGATATTTGGGGTCATTATTAAACTTTTGTCGTGCTTGAGAGCGTATATTTCTAACAAGAATATCCCCAGCCTCGTCTTGAATTTGCTTAACTCGGTCAGAAATTCCCCTTATCTTAAGTATTAAATTTTCGTTAGAAACATTTGCCACCGTTGTACTCCTGCATAAGTTGTAATACCAAATATCGTGTTGCATATATGTAGCCACTTGTCAAGGTTTCATCGTCTGCCGAGATTTTTCTAAAGCCGGAAATATGCATGTAAGCGTCATCTAACAGTTGATAAAACTCCTCGTCTAAATTGGCGAGGAGTTGACCTTTTTTACCGATAGCGATAGGATTTTTCTTATCGCCTACGAACATTGGCGTTTTTGCCTCGACCTCACTTAATTGTTTGTGTCGGGTGTAGCCTTTTGCGTGGAGTTCCCAGCCGATTTTGACTTTTTTACTAAAGCCTCTTTGGCTTTTTCATTTTCCGTATGTTTTTTATGCCATTGTACTAATACATCAGTAATATCAATAGGTACGCCGTACTCAAGTAACTCTGCAAGAGTGTTGCATTGAATTTGTGTACCGTCCTCTAATTCAACATCAACAGGTTTATCAAAACCAAGACAAGTATTAGAGAATGTCATTAAATTGTCTTTATTTGTATTACCCTCGGCACTACGAAAATAATCCATACTGCGAGGCAACCTGAATGTTGCCCCAACAGTAGAATTATCCTCAAATTTGATTTTTGCCTTGTATGTAACTTGGTTGTATGCTTTTATTGCCATAATTTCCTCGCTCCTTTATTATTGCAATAGTGTACTAACAATTAGGCAGCAATTCTGTTTTCTTTAACGAACTGCGGCTCAAATTCGCCTGTTGTTACTGACAAAGATACATCAGCGGTTTTTGCAGAGTTTGTGCCACCGCTAAAGCCACCTGACGAAATTTGTGCTGGAGTGTAAAGTGTTAAATCTTTTACGTCATTTCCAGCGATACCCTCTGTCAATACAATAGCGACATTTACATCTGCTCCTACGGCACTTCTTTCATAAGAACCGTCTGACTGTTGCGAAAGCAAGGTAATTAAATTACCCATAACAACATCAGTAGCAGTTTCTTCGCCTGTTGATGTTTCTACAACAAGTGTGCCTGAAAGTTCAACGGTCAAGCGACCTGCTCTATAAGTCGTAGTTTTGTCGCAAATTGCAGTAACGTCAATTTGTTCTTTGTCAAAAGTTCCGTCAATGTTTTGAAAACCACAGAATTTTGTCATTGTTAATGGTTTAACCTTGTCGCCATTGCCAAGAGTAATAGCAGTGTGAGCCAAAAAGATGTCGCCAACGGCTAATCCGTTTGGAATAGTGCTATCAGATGTAGCAAGGGCGGTAACAAGATAGCGTGTGCCAGCAGTTAAAGAGCCTGTTGTAACTTCGCTGCCAATTTCAAAAAAGTAAATTCCGGTGTCCTCGTTAATAACTCGTTTTACAGTCATAAGTTCCCCCTTTTATTGTTTTTTAAGATATTACACTTTTCTTTATCATCATCATAAACCAATATTTTATTTTTTGCAACAATTATAAGTGTTCATATTTAAAGATGAACTCTGTAAAACCCTGTCCTGTTTCATTTGTAAAAGTTGCTGCATTTTTTGTACGTTGTCTAACGGCATTTGTAATACGATATTCTGACAAATTTTGCAAAGATTTAATCATGCTATTTAATTCCTGTAAAATTTCATCTATTGCCATATCATTTGTCGCATATACACTAAACTGAATATCTGAAACACCAGCCGTATTATAGCCCTCGTCATTTTGGCAAAGAGTTTGAGCGTTTGTATCATTACCGCTATCAAGAACATGTAAAACACAATAAGGGGTTTTTTGGTTTGCAGGAGCAATGCCAAAAAATATATTACCTTTTAAGAGGCTACCAGCACCCTCGTTAAGCCCTGTTGATTTTTCTTTTAAGGTTTGCCATAAATCTATGTTAAAAGTCCTCATATTAAGCCCCCTCGCTCGGCTTTTTGAATATTACATTGCCGTCCTCGTCCGTAGGAAATTGAACATTCTCGTTAATAAATTCTATACGATATTCGTTATGGTCAACTTTGCCACACCTTTTAATCATGCCTATATTTTGATTTATAGGAATGATAGAAAAGAACGAAAATGCCTTGCCGTCAACATTTCTTAAAACCATTTTATCGTCAAATTTAACTGACGTAGGAGCAAATAATATCCCTGACATTCTTAAAGTTTCTTTATCATAAATATCAAGTAATTTTGAATAATATTGCCCCATAGGATACTGAATTAAGCCCCTAAACTTCTTTTTGAAAATATAGTCGGCATGCCTATTCTCGTAATCATCAACGGCTGGCTTTTTCCATACGCTTAATATCTTATAATTGTCCTTTAATAACATCAGGATATTCCCCATTTCCGATTTTGACTAATTCTTGACCGTCCTCCAAATCAGGATTAGCAATAAATTCTGCCATAAGCCTGATAACAGGACGATACTTTTCAGGTACTACCATTCTTTCAATAACGGCAGGCTCTTTGCGTGGCGTGTGGAATGGACTTGTTTCAAGTTCAAAAACACCATTGTTTTTATCTTTTACTATTGAAAGTCCTTTATAAGTGTCAGAGTTCCAAGCAATAACATCGCCTATTGTCGCTTGAAAGCCTTTAAGATTTCCGATTTTATTTGCCCCAGCAAGCCCGAAATGACCCATAACAGCATTTTGACCCTTATTGCAGTCAGGGCAACGATTATAAGGAGTTCTAAAATAAGCGTTGTTAATTTCAACCGACACATCTTCTATTGCCTTTACAAGTTGTTCCGGTGTGTGTTTTTTTTTCTCTCTGATAGCCGTATCTTCTGCCACAAATTTTGGCTCTGCCCCGATTTCAGCCTCAAATTTTTTGCCTCTTTTTTTAGTTTGTTTTTCCTCTGACATAATCAGCCTCCCTATGTTGAAATATGTTGAAAATATTTTACTGCGTCCTCAAGATGTGTAGGATATGAACCTAATCCATAATAATTATGAGGCTCAAAGTTAGTATAAGTATAATTACCCAAACGCTCTTGTCGTTTTTCCTTGTCCTCTCTCAAGAACAAATCAAAAGCAAGCATGGCAAATACATTATCCAAAAATTGAGGAGGAAAATCAACAAAAAGCAGTCCAATAGTTTCCGCTTTTCCGCTAACTCGCATATTAAGCCCCCTGTTGTCAATTTTGACAGTATCATCGCTCACTTCTAAAACTTGTGTTAGATATTCGTTTGTGCAAGTCTTAACGATAATATAATCGTCTGCTTGAACATCTATATCATCATTTATGTTTGTAATGTTAATTTCTTCTTTTGTATTCTCGCCATAAACCAAAATAACATCTTTATAAATATGTGAATTAAGGCACTTTACAAAAGGATTATGAATTGCATTACAAACCGACATAATGAACGGAAATAAACTATATAATATTGTTTTGTCAATATTTTCATCAATTTGTTGCCATTGTTCATCAACAAACTCCCAACTTGTACCGTCAGTTGTTAATAACGCAGTTGTTCCCTCAATATCAGTAATAGGCTCTTGAGTAATTTCGCCGCTTTCCTCGTCAGTAACTTCATTATAAAGGCTCTCGACAACCAAATCATATTTATTAGACAATAATTTTATTTTTGCTAAAGCGTTCATTATTTATTCCTTTTTCTTAAAAAGCCCTGCCTCATTTGCAGGCAAGGCTTTTTAATTGTGTAGTGTACTTTTAATGTAAAGGTTATTTCTTTTCTTGAATAAGTTTAATAATATCAGCCTTATTAAAAGCCTCATATTCATCGTCAGTATATTCCAAGCCAATTTCTTTTGCTTTTTCTACTAATTCAGCCTTATTCATTTTGTCTAAAGGCTTTTCATCGGGTTTCTTTTCTTCTGAATTGCCTTTAACAATTTCGCATATACCTTTAATATGTTTGTAGAATAAAGGGTCAATGTTAATTATTTCGCCCTTTTTCCCAAATTTTTGTCCCTCTGTTTCAGAGAGATAATAATTATCCTGTTTTAATTTAACTTGCATTGTAAAGTCCCTCGCTTTGTTGTTAAAATTGTATCACAAAAAATCAAACAGGGCATAGGGGTTTAGCCTATGCCTTTGAGTTTGACGGTAAAGTCAATAAATCAACTGTTCTTGTCAAGCCAGTCGGTAGCGTAATGCTTGCGATATAAGGCTTTGTTAAAACAATTTCAAGATAAGCAGTTTTAGTTCCGGCTTGAGTTCTTGCCTTGATGTATTGTTTATCCAATGCAACAGGGTTTGAACCGTCAGAATTTTCAGAAACATTTACAGTAGTTCCGTCAACGATAGCGTCTGCCTCTGCCTTTGTACCAGTATAGTTTGCAGCACCGCTTGCTCCGTTTGCTAATACGGAAAACAAAGTTTGGTAGCCAACAGTAGCGATATTAGTTGCAGCAGCAGCCTTTTCAAGTTTGTCAATAAGTGTGTAGCACATAATATTTGCTCCTTTATTTCCTTTTAAGTAGTAACCGTTTTTATTTGAGGATTTTGGGGCTATTAAAAGCCCCTATCCCCCCAAATCAATTTTTCTTATGCAGCAGTACCGATTAAGAGTTTAACATATTTGAACTGTGTCAAAACTGCGTCATATCTTTCAGTAAGCAACATATCTCTGTTCTTTAAGTGGTCATGTATCATAAAACGACCAACAGGGCGTTTATAACCAGCCACCGCAGACGGAGGCAAAATTGCTGCTTTTACATTCGCTGCAACTGCTGCCGGAAGTGTAAAGCCGTCATCAAAAATTACAGGAACATTTAACAACGGTACAACTGCGTCAACGTGGAAAGGTTGTGTACCTAACCCTTTTTGAACAAAGCCAAGTTCAAATTTATAGCGATGATTGTCGTCTTGTTCAGTGATAACATTCGCCCAAGTTGTTCTGTCAATAAACAATACACCTTTACATCTATTTGAAATACACAAATTCATAATATCGGTCATTGTTACAGTTCCGCTTGTAGCAACATGAACTTCGCCAACCTTACCATAAGTATTACCTCTTTCATAATTGATAATACCTTTGATTTTTTCAGCAGAGTTTCCAACCCAAAGGTCTTTTGCTACGCCTCTACGACAACCTCTAACAAGTTTGCCATTGACATAATTTTCAATTCTGAAAGCAGTATCTTCGATTTCATCATAGGTAATTCTTGCCGGAGCGTCATAATCTTTTAAGTTCAAATTTGCAGAAACAAAGCAACCGTCATCAATAGAGTAGCCAATTCTTTCTAGTGTTTCCTTAACTGCGGCAACATTTTCGTCCGGCTCAACTGTGTCAACGATAACTTTTTTAGTTCTGCTCATAGCAGGCTCAAAGTTGACAGCATTGAATAAGCCCTCGTCATATTCAATAAAGTCCTCTCTGATATTAGGGTCAACTTCCGGTATAATCAAAGCACCGCCTCTGCTATCATCAAAACCAGCAAAGCCAGCGATAGTAGCGTCAAGTTTGATTTCTTTTCCGTTGATAGCGTCCCTTACTTGTTTGTTCAATTCAACAAGATAATCTCTGTATTGCTGTAAGGTAACTTTTTCAGCACCGTCCCTAATACAAGAATTTAAGCGTTGTAATTGCACTTTTTCAATTTCAGTAGCGTCATCAACTTTAGTTTTAGCATTATTAGCGTTTTGCAATTCAACTAATTCTTGCTTAACTTTGTCAATAGACTGTGAAATTGTTTCTTCAAGTTCAGTTTTTAAACCGTCCTTGATTTCAACACCTTTTGCCTCAAGTTTAGTTTCAACGGCAGAAACAAGACTTTTCTGCATATCTTCTAACTTGATTTCCTCCGATTTTACAGGAGGTTGATTAGACGGTGTTCCCTCTAATTGTACTTTAAATTTGTCAGCATGTTTTCTCATTACTGTTCCCCCTTTATTGCTTTAATAACATTTTCTAATGCCGTATGCACATCTGCGTTAGAAATTTCAGTTTTGATAACTGTTTCCTCCGTCTTATCCCCCTGTGCTTGAGGTTTTTTTGTATTTGCGAACTCCAAAAGAGTTGCATTTTCATTGGCTGGAATATCAGTTAAAGATACTTCGTACCAATCAAATTCTGTTACATGAAATACATCATCAATCCACTCGCCGTCAAGCGACCAGCCGCCTATTGAAAGCCCAACATAAATACCTTGTTCATAAACAGCAAGTAGTCTTTCGTTGCCTGATTTTGGTATTTCCAAAACAACTAATACTTTCTCGCTAATTTCCTCACAAGAAACAACCTTACCAACGGGTAAGCCATGTTTTTCATAAACGGCAACATTTTTGCCTGCGGCTTTGTTTGCAGCCCAAGCGTCCAGCAACGCTTTATTTTCCACAATAAACCCAGCAGAGTTTTTGTCAGGAGTGCTTGCAATAGCCATAATGTATGTATATTTTTCCTCATCACGCTCAAAGTCAAATTCAAGTTTAACCTCGTTTTCATTGACCTTTTGCAGTTTTAGAAAAATGCGTTTTCCGTCTATCTTTCCTGTCATCAATTTTCCCTCTTTGATTTAATAATATACGATTATTATTTTTTTTGCAACAATTTGTATTTTTATTCGTTATTTTCGCTTGTAAATTCCGTTGTATTGTTGCCATTCATGCCGCTTTGAGTAACTTTAACACTTTGAACGGTTAATTCATCGTCCCTATAATCGCCAAGAGGAGCGTAATTATACATTCCCCTGCGTTCTTTTACTGTAAATATACCCAAAGTAGGCAAATCTTTCATCATGGACAAAAATCTTGGTCGCAATGCAGGGATATTCTGCTCAAGATAAAACACCTCAAGGTCATCAAACCCGACATTTTTATATTTGTAAACATCAAATAAATGGTTAAAAATACCTTGAAACAAAGGGCAAATAGTCATATCAAACAACATGAGCATGCCTTTTTCATAGTCTTTACTTTGAACAGTTTTACCCAAAACCCAATTTACACCAAGTCTGCGATATATTGCGTCCTCTGCGGCTTTTAACACTTCCGAAAATTCCATATCTTTATTATTTTGTGAGAATTGCTTTACATCTTTTTCGGCAGAACCGTCAATAATTATGGCACTTCCGGCATTTCCAGCCCCAGCGTGTTTAACCCTTATTTCTTGCCTTAATTGTTCCCTATGTTTTGGATTTAATAAAGATTTAATCAGGAATATAAGTGAGGGTCTTGCCCCATTTTGCAATAAACTTTTATTATGATAACACCCAAACCAATACATAAGCGTTTCAATGCCTGTGCCAAGTAAAATAGACGCTGGCAAATATGAGCATTGAGGGTCAGCGTTCCAATAAGGTGCTAAAATATAATTTCTATCATCTTCTTTTTGATAATAAGTTCCATTAAAAATATAATTTCCGTCAAAAGAACCTGAATTATTGACCAAATAAGAGCCAATGCGATTATTTGCGACATCTGCGGTTGCAGATACTAACTCTGCGTCCAAAATTTTAATAGAAACAGGCTTTGTCCCCTTAAAAATAAAGGCGTAATACACAATGCCATGCAAAATATAGTCTTTTGAGGATTTTTCAAGAAATTTTTTACGATTTACTCCAGCAGACGGATTTTTAAACAGTTGATTTAATTCTTTTAAGCGTGTGTCGTTTGTGCGTTCTGCCACTTGATTTTTGGTTTTATCCCAAAAAACAGGCTCTATCATTTGAATATTGTTAGCAATGAGGTCAACACTTGTGCCTACGCAAGAAATCTGCCTGTATGCAGCGTCCCATTCAGACGGTTGTAATACAGGTTTACGCATATTTGTTGAAAAATCGTGATACGGAGTTCCAACAACCTTGCCGTCTTGAATAAGGACATCGCCTCCCTCACAAAAGCCGTCATCTTCTTTTATTTTTTTAATGTAGCCCATGCGGCTCATTATTTTATCGGTTAAGGACATCTAAAATTCCCCCTTTTATTTTAGATGATAGCCTAAATTTTAAAAATTTTCAACAATTAGTATGCCCTGTTATCAGGGAGCGACCCTGACTATCGTTGCGTAGGGCTTACGCAGACTTAACAAGCCTCATTTTCCCCGAACTTATTAAAGGTGCGACCTTTGTATCGTGCAAAGTTCTTGCTTTTTCCGGACAAAGTTTTTGATGTCAACATCAACGCAAGAGAATTTGAGCCGAATGTGTTAAGCGAGTATGAGGACAAACGCTTTGAGGATAGCCTGACTTTCATTTATAAATGACTTTCAGTAGCCATAGCCTTGTTTGCCACTAATACAAATCATTATATCCAATTTGGCATGCTTTGTCAATTAAATCGGCTGGAGGCTTACCATATTTGGCAAACAAACCTCTTATAACTTGTCTTAAAACAGGGGTATTATAGCCTTTTTGTGTTGTTTTACAGTATCGGTAATAAATACAATTTTGGCATGTGTGTTGCAAATAACACTCAACCGATAGCAAAGTCCACCCTTTGCCAATGTTTACCTTTCGCCATTCCCAAGTTTTATTGCTTCTATTCTTATTTTTTTTGTTTTTTCTACCCATTCTAACTAACTCTAACGGCTAAAGAGCCAAATTTACCTTTTAATAACAAACATGCCAAATTATCAGGAGCGTCATCGTGTTTTACGCCTTTTTTATAGCCCCAAACTTCTTTTAAGTATTCTTCGTCAGTTTCTTCAACAAACTGTACTGCTGGCAGCAGTTCTTGCCCCTCCTCACGCCAATAAGGACGAATAGTGCTGACAATTTTTGTATGCTTATTCATACTTTCATGGTAACTATCAACCACAAAGCCTAATTCTCTAAACTTATCGCCCATAAGCCCCTTATCAGTATTAGTTTCCATAAATATTTTTGAAACGCCGCACTCAAACAAAACTTCTGCAACTTCCATATAATTTTTATCCAAAGCCGTTTTATACATGCGACCATATACAATGACCTCATTTGTTTCCCAATTACAAGCCCCTATACCAACGGCAGTACGGTCATCGCCTGAATATGCGGCGTCAATGGCTGCAAAAACCTCCCAAGCGTTCTGATAAAAGGTTTTTGAATAGTTGCCGACATTCTTAATTTTAGGAAATGGTTTTTCAGCGTCAGAAACAAGGGATAGCATATAGTTTGCTTGGAATAATGCGTCATCATTCAATACACGCTTTTTCCACTCAATATCCTCTTTAGTCATCAAGCCTGTTTGGTAGCAATTATATACAAACAAACCACGCAACATGTTTAATTGTCGGATTTCTCTTTTAATCGCTTTAACTTCTTTTGGCGACAAATTTCTTAAGTCTATTTCTTCAAGTTCTTTTTGTCTGTCGGATTTCTCTTTTAAGCCTCGCTCCATAAGAGCAAAAGCGTCCTCCTCATGCCAAGGCGTACCGATGTTAAGTATGCGAGTATCTGAAAAACCTTTATTATTTGATAATATGTTCATCAATTCCTGATACTTTGCAATAGTGCTGCGTCTTTCAGCCTCACTCTCTCTATCGTCAGTAGTAACAATATCGTCCGTTATAATCAGGGCAGCGTGCTTACCTGTTAATGGCGAGCCAAGCCCCAAGCCTCTTAATTGAAATTCCCCTGAAAGACTTGTATTTAAGTTAGTATCAATGCTTAATGCAGTATCAGTAGTCTTTTTAAAGCCACCTTTTTTAACAATATCAGGGTGTAAAATGTTAATAAATGTCTGAAACAAAGGCGTATCAAGAATTTTACTGACACCATTTACAAGTTCTTTTACTGCGTCCTCTGATTTACGCAATAAAATTATGGTTAAAAGAGGATTTAATATAAGCAGAATGGCTATGCAGAGCCTTAAACAAGTTGATTTAAAACTATCCCTGTGTGCTTGGTGGACGGTAACACGAAATCCTTGAGGGTTTAATACCCATGTTTTAATCCATTCGCTATGAATAGGCTCTAACAAGTCATAACCTGTCCCCAGCATACGACCAACCATGTGTGCCTCATTTGTAAGCAGATGAACAACCTCCTCTTTTGTCCAGCGTTTTTCTTGCTCCTCTTTTCGCTTGCGGTCATACTCAATTTTTGCTTGACGAACAATATCTAAAGCGGTCGGTTGTTCCCCCTCTTGAACAGGCGTAGTTATTGGCTCTTGTAAAAATGCCGGAAAATGCTCTCTCGGCTCGTTGCGTACAATATCCATTCCGTTATGAGTAAGCCAAAATTCCCCACCTTTTACTTTGCTATCCTTGCCTTGACGGTGCAAAATATAAATGCCACGCTGCTTAAATATAGGCGTACCCAATAAAACAGTCCTTGCAAGATTTTCAGGAAAGACTTTTATAGAACTAACAAAATCAAAATATTCAGGGTCAATAGCCGAACAATAGCCCCTATTGCTATTGAGGAACAACATAAACTTGATATAATTATTGTATTCAGTATTATTTATCGGAGTTCTCGGCATTTTCTACCTCAATATAGTCAACATCAATAACACCCTCTTTTTGTTCTTCAATAAGGCGTTGTTTTTCTCTTGCCATGAGTTCTTTAACCTCATTATAAGAGGCATTGAGGTTGACATTGACCTGTGTAATCGTTGTTTCCGTCTTGTCAGCCCATTTGCCTTTTGAGCGGTTTTTAAGAGTAAATTTTATAGCGTCAATATTTGGAGGTAATTTTGCCTCAAGAGTATGTACGCAGCCGTCTTTATCTATTTGCTCCTTTGTAACAGTAGCCCCCTCGATAAGTTCCTTTAAGCCTTGCTCCGCTTTCTCTTGCCATTCTTCATCTGATAGCGTCATATTGCCCCTCCTCATAGTTCGCCCACACTAATACTGTATCAGAAATTTGCTTAAATTGGTAGTTCCACTTTCTTTGCAACACTGGTAATATAGCCTGCGGCGGCATTTGAGGCGTATCAGGGTCGCAAACTAAAGATACTTCATAAGGGTATTTTGGATTTTTACTACCGAATAAATATAACTCACTTATTATTCTGACAATTTGTTTATATATAGAATTTTTAGTAAGCAAATTTGCAATATTTGAAAAATAAGGTAAAATCAGCCTAAAGCGGTCTTTTTGGAATATAAGACATTTTACATGCATTGAACACTCTGCTGCCGGAAAAATCCTGTCGTAATATTCAGCCCACACCTCATATCCAAGTTTTGCAAATATTCTTTTAACATCATACAAAGCCCAAAATTTGCGATTATAAGTAAAGCGAGCCAACTGTTTATAATATTTCTCGTCCTTATCAAACGAGCATGCCTGCAATTTATACTCATAAAATTTACTGCCCTGACAATGCGAAGTCAATTTTAATTTTCCTAAAAAGCAGAGGGTATTAAAGAGGTGCGAATTAAGTTCCACCTCTTTATGCCCTATCAGTTCCCATACGCCGCCATTCTTAATAATGTTATTACATCGTAACAAATCTATATTTGCTTGTAAATCGCCTGCATTGGCTATTTTTATTTTTCTATTCGCCATTGAAAATCTACTCCCATAAACCCACCTAATAACAATTTGCCAGCCAAAAACTCCTCTTTAGCCGTCTTAAAGTATAGTCCTTTAATGCCATGCGGATATTGTTTTTCATATTCTTTGACAATTTTTCTATAACTTGTCTTTTTGCCGAATACATCAATAGGCTGGTCAAAGTCAAATTTATATTTGCGAGCCAATATCATAAGGTCATTTTTAAGGTCGTCAGCATTATCGTAGGTAAAGTTTATCTCGTCAGGAGTTTCAACATCAGGGTCATCAGACACAAGATAAATAGTATCGCCTTTAACCGTATCTATTTTATCAATAAAGGAATTTTGCAAATCCTTAATCTCTTTAGCCTTAACCTCGTCCAGTTCTCGTCCAAGCCTCAAAGCATAATCAACAAATTTCTTTTCAGGGTCGGCAGGCTCGTCCTCGCTCATAATCATGCGATACTGAATACCGAGTTGCTGCATTTCCAACATCGCAGGCGTAAGTTGACTATAACGCTTTTTAAATTCAGGGTGTATTCCGTTCATTTCAGTACAAGGTGTAGAGAAAATCCAAGAGCCTTTTGCCCCTGCCACCTCTGCCACCTCGCTTGGGTCAACTTTTCCGTCAAATATCATTTTAAGAGCCAACATCGGCTCAAAATTAGTTAAATCATTTACAGGCTTATTACAGTCTTTAACGAAGTAAAAATCCGTCCTATCAACATTCTCGTCAAAAGGCTCGCTATATTTATCCACTGCCTCACGCTCCAACTGCTCTGCCAGTTCCCAACGCTCGTCATTAGTATAAACAGGATATACTTTTGTTGATTTTGTTTCCTCGTTATCAAGGACAGGCGGCTTTGAGTTGTAAGGGTCGCCATTTGCAGCAGTCGGAGGTTGTAATGTTTGTGCGGCTGGCTGACCTACCACCTGTTGAATAATAACAGGCTGCTGAATTTTCTTTTCCTTTGGTATGCTTGCAAAAATAGTATCGGCAGACACGCCAAGTTTAAATCGGTCAAAGAATTTATCAACCAATTTTTTATCCTCTTTTGTTAGCCTCATACTGTACTTCTTTTCTTCCAGTAAGGCTTTAGGGTCGCAGCCAGTAAAATCACGCTCATATTCCCCTGTTTCCAAGAAATAAGCAAGGTTTGCATAATCCCGCAAAGTCATTACTTTATTATAAGTAATTTTTCTTTCCTTTTTCTCTTTCATTTTTTGCTCCTTTTTTATCAATTTTAAGTGATGAACAATTTTTTGTCAAGTTTTGACAATTTTATGCAATTATTATACCACAAAAATAATGTGCAAATTGAAAAAGTGCAACAATTATTTGGTGCAAATCGTTAAAAATTTAAGTTTGAAATGTGATGTCAGTTATTTTATATAGTGAGTACGATGTGAGGTACAATGAAGTGAGAGGCGATAGACAGGCTTAAAATATTTGAAATTTGAAAAATTTTTCTGGGGGTACTATCGGGGGTTTGAGGCTTGATTTTGCAGATTTTCAGGGGGTAGGGGGGGGTCTATGCCTTACGGCTCAAGGCTTTCCAGCCCTGCTGCTTTTGCCCTCTTGGGCTTTTGTCCGTCCGGTTACTTGCTTTTATTGGTTGTATCGTTTCGATACATACTGATAATAAATATTATGTAACAAGGCTTTGTTTTGCTTGCTTGCTTATGTTTATATATCTGAACTTTTAACCCCTCTTAAATGGCTTGCTAACCGCCTGAAATTTAATTTTTAAGCAGGGTAAACCATAACCGGATTTTATGCGGTTGATTTTTGCCCCCTTGCCCTGATTTATTGCCCCTCTTGAGCCGTCCGGCTTGCCGTTGCTTTTATTCCTGTATGCCTGAAAGCCTTACGGCTATTGATTTTTAAGCCTTTTTGCCCTGACTTTAGCCCCTTAAATGCCTTTATAGTCTTACTTTTAACCTTTTTGATACTTTTATATAATACCGAGTAATTTTTATTATTATTATTATTAAGAGAGAGAGAAATATATTTTTTATACCTTAAAAAGTCCCAAAAGTCCCTCAAAGTATTACTACATAAGGCTTTTAAGCCTATAAAATCCCCAAAAAGTCTATCAAAATCAACAGGCATAAGCATTTAAGACATATTAACAAGGCATTAAGGCAATAAAGACAAGGCAAAAGAACAAAACAAAGCAGGAAAGTAAGGAAAGACAAGGAAAAGAGAAACAAGGCAACAAAGAGCCGGAAATATAAAAAACTCATACAAATATATGATTTTTACAAAATTTAATAATTTTAAGCAAAATTATACAAGCCCAAAACCCTTATATATTAAGGGCTTTTAATTTAATGTAAAGTTTTGTAAATGTTATATAATAAAAATAACATTTAAGGGTTGAAATTTGTTTTTATTAGTTTATAATGATAATAGATATATCAATTTATTTGATATAAAAAGAGCGTACAAAGTGAATAAATAAAGGACGGTAAACCATGACACTAAACAAATTTAAAAACAAAGTTCAAAATATGTCCGAGCAGGATTTTAAAACTTTTTCAAATTTGATGTATAGAACTTTTAATTTTATTTTAGCAGTTGAGGACATGGACATAATAGAGATAAACAAATTGCAGGCACTACCAAAAGAGGACAATATAAACACATCAAGCATGGAACTAATGAACGAATTTAAAAGACTTTTTAATTTAGATATTGAATAAAAGCAAAGGAGCGTACAAAATGCAAAATATAACACAAAATTTTAATGTAGAGCAATTTTTAAATGACCATGAACTATATGTAAGAGCATGGCAACTTGATAAAGATATTTTTAATAAATTTGATAAAGATATTATTATTGAGATTATTAAAAATAACTATTCCTTTATAAATGAACATGGGCTAACCGTTTCAGATGTTCAAATGTATATTGATATTCAAAATAGATTTAATGCAAGAACCCAAAGTACTAAAAAACCTAATCCGGCAGACGTTTTAGAAGTATGGAGCAATAATAATAAAATATTTTACCAAAATGCACACATTGAAAAATGCAGTTATAACGATACAGGCTGGACATGGTGCGAACATGCAAGCAGTCATTATATAGATATTGATTGTTTCAGCACATCAGGCGGAGCATGGCATGATTTAGACATTAAAAATATAAAATATATCGGCACTGCTTTTAAGACAATATGGACATGGGGACACACCGGAGCAAGAGGGAACGGAGGCATGTATATAAAAGTAAAAGTAAACAAATTTAAACTTGTACTTGATAGAAAATATATTGCTCTTGTCGTTTCAAGAATTTTTAATTCTGATTATAAATACATGGTTAAAAATTGGGACAAAGCAAGCCCATGTTTTTATAGCACGCAGTCATGCTTTAAAACTATGAGCGAATTAAAACAATATTTAAAACAAAGACATTTAAAAATCGGTAAAAAATTATCTTGTAATAATTTTTATCATGAAATTATCGGGGATTTTGACATGGTACAACACATGAGCAAAAAAGAATATGACGACATAAGAGGCAATATAAAAGAATTTGCTTTAATGAGCAATGGGGAATTAACAGGGGCTTTTTATAAAAATAAACAAGTTCATTTTTGTAACCCAAATGTTAAAGATAGAAAAATTTTTAAATAGGAGGCTAACATGATATTAACTTTATTTTCTATTGATGATGAAAAATTTTATTTTATGACAGGCACGCAAAAACCGGAAAACATAGCCCGATACATAAGAAAAGGCAAAATAAAACCATTAAACAAAGAACAAAAAGCCGACTATATAAAAAATATGGCAATTAAAAACAAGGGCTTAATAGTTCGGGAAATTATCACAAAAACAGTTTAAAAAATAAAAATATAGGAGCGTAACAAGATGAAAACAAAAACAATTATTTTAAGACAGTTTAAAGAATGTTCAAAAGAATTACAAGAAACAATTTTAAACAATTACCGAGATATTAATGTTGAAGATGTGAACATTTACGAAAATAACGACACGCACATGCAAAATTTAGCCGATAAAGGCTTTTTAAATCCTACTGTTTATTATGATTTATCATGCTGTCAAGGCAGCGGAGCATGTTTTGTTTGCTCTGAATTTGAATTAAATTTATTGCTTGAAAATTTAGAAATAAAACATAAAACATGGCTAATAAATATTATAAAAAATTATTGTGAAATTGAATTAAAAGAAAATCATCTTGCAAATTTTTACACGCATGAAAATACAGTAAATTTTGACATTATTACTTATTTTCAAAAAGATTTTAAAAGAATTGAAAAACATATTGACACAATAAAAAATTATATTGAAAAAATCCGGCTGGAGGCTTGCGGAGAATTATATAATAATTTGTCAAATGATTATGATTTTTTGCGAAGTGATGAACAAGTAAAAGAAACTTTAATTGCAAATGAATATTATTTTAATGAACAAGGCAAAATTGAGGAGGCATAATCATGACAGTAAAAAACGATTTATTAACAATTAAACAAGGTTTTAATATGGACGGTTACAACCTCAAAGAACTTTACAAAGACGATAAAATAAAATTAAAAACAGAGTTCAATATGTTTGTTGATAGTTTACAAAAAGATAATGTAATATCAGAAAAAACCGCTCAAAATGTATATTTGAGCAGGAACAAAAAAGGCATGATTATGATGTATTGTTTATCATATAGCATGCAAATTGGTTAAAAATAATAAAATAGGAGCGTTAAAAAAATGATAAATGAAAAAATAAAAAATTATGGTTTATATTCTTATGGAGTAGTTGAAACGGAGGAACAATTAAAAAAAGCCGTTGCACTTGCAATTATGGAAGTATGCACTTCTGATTATGAATTTTATAATAAAATAGCAAATAAAAATCTATATATTGATGATTTTATAGAGGCATGCATGCTATGCTTGCAATTAGACATAAGCGAAAAATCAAATGTATATACATTTTTGAATTGTGCAAAAGATTTTTATAATTTGCCGGACTTAAAAAGCGTTTTATATAAAATTTATAAAGAGTTAGCCGAATACATAGAGGAGGACGGCACAAAATTATTTTACACCGTTTCAGATGTTTTCGATATTATTGAAACTCATGAAAATTTGCTTGTATTACCTGAAAAATGGCTATCTAATCAAATTTATAAAAAAATAACTGAATTTTTAAAAAGTTTTAATTGCATAAGAACAAAATATAAAAAATGCACTGCTTTTAAAAATCAGGGGGATTTTACAAACGAGCAAATATTAAAAATAGGCAAAAATTTAAAAGGTGTAACCCTATCAGAAAAATTTGATTTTTACCCTACACCGGACAAGTTGAGCGAAAAAATAAGAGAATTAGCAGAAATAAAAAAAGATGACTTTATTCTTGAACCGTCCGCAGGCATGGGAAGTCTTATAAAAGGCTTAAATAAAAATAATATTGTATGCGTTGAATTAAGCCCGATTTTAGCAGAAATATTAAAAAATAGCGGTTATGATACAAAAAATATTGATTTTATGGAATATCAAGCAAAAAGACAATTTGATAAAATTTTAATGAACCCTCCATTTTCTAAAAACATGGACGCTAAACACATAACACACGCTTTTAATATGTTAAAAAATGGCGGTGTATTAGTTGCAGTTCATACCCCTACAATTAAAACCGCAGAAAATAAAGCATGTAAAGATTTTCAAAAAATATTTAATCAATATGCAGTAAGCAGCGAAACTTTTTCAGGAGCGTTTAAAAATAGCGGAAAAGGCACAAATATAAATGTATGTATAACAAAATTTATAAAAGAGTAACAAAATAAAAAAGTAAAGGACGGTAAAAAATGAAAAAATTTGATGACAGAATTAAAAAAATTTTACATGACAATTTTGGTATAAATTGGCATAAACCCGAAGATATTAACATAATATCAGGGCAAGGGAAATTTACTATTGATAACCTCATAAAAACACATCAGTTAAGCGAAAATAACTTAAACTTATTGCTTGTTTCTTATCCTTACTATGGGGACAAAGAAAACTATACAACAAAAATAGTTCAAATTAACCCTGATTTAAAAAATATTGACCTATTAAGCACTTATAAATTTTGGTTTAGTTATTTAGGAAAATTCAACACAAAAAAAGATTTTGAGGCATGCCGAAAAGATGAAAATATTTTTTACTGGATTATTGAAATAAAACCGGAGGCAATAATCAATAAAAAAAATATAAATATTGAACATGAAATAATGTATAATAATAAAAATATGCTTGACCGCTTTATTGTTGAGGGTGAGGCATATATAAAATATGCTTTAAATTATAGTGCTATTGATGTATTTAAGGACGGTAAAAAATACTCTCTTAATATTACTACTATGTATGGCAGAATTAAAATAAATAAATATGATACTGAAAACGGCTTAAAATATTATGTTTTAAAAGATGTTTTGGATAAATCCGGCTATCCGGTTTATCAGTATAGAGAACGCTTAAAAAGTATCTTGAGAAATAATAAATTAAATAATGTCAAAAATGCCGTTAAAAATGGCACATTTACTGAAAGAAACAACCATTTATTAAAACTTATCATGGATACAAAAAAAATATATCTTGAAAAATTAGAGCAAGCCGACACATCGGAGGCAGTTTTACAACTTGAAAGCCGTTTTTGTTTCGCTAATAGGCTTAAAAAATATGAACAATTTATTGAATACCAAAAAAATGCCCTCAACGATGAATTGAGCGTTTACAATAAATTTACATCTATTGATGAAGTTATAAACGAATATTGCGAAATAAAAAATAAAATTTTAGAAGATAAGGAGGCTCTATTATGCTTATAACTTACCAAAACTATAAAGGCGGTATAAATAATTTATGCGTAGTTAGTGAAGATTTTAGAGGCAATACTTTTAGCGGAATTATCGGAAAATCTACAATAGACGAACAACACGCAATTAAAAATTTTAAAAGAAATTATCGTAAACATAAAGGGGTAAAATACCCATACGCAGATTAAAAATAATACTTGCTTTATATCAATATTTTTGATATAATTTAATAGGAGCATGACAAAATGATAAAAAAAACAACCGAGCAACAATTAAAAACTTTAGAAAAAAAATATAAAAAACTTGCAGAAAAACACCGTACTTATTTAATGCAAGAATACGTTAAGAAAAAACAAAGAGAAAAAACCTTTTCAACTCTCAAACAAATTATTTTTAAACTATGTAAAAAAATTCTTGAAATTACATCAGATGAAAATTTACTTGAAACAACCGAGCAAATACAAAAAATAGTGAATAGCACAAAAATATAGGAGCGTTTTAAAATGTCAAAAAAATTACAAGATTATGTAAAAAGATTAAAAAAATTTTTAGAGGAAAATTATATTACACACCCTCTCAAAATGTATAATTATTCATCAAAAACAGTTGAAACTAAAGAAAATTATTTTGTTATTGAAACTAAAAACGCAGGGCTTGTAATGATACACCCTGATTTATGGACTTGTGATAAACCGTACAAATACGATTTATTTACTCAAAAATACTGTTATGAATGGGATAACGAAAAAGAAAAAACTTTTAAATTTAGAACCGTATATGACGGCAAATTTAAGAAAAATAATATCTATGCTAAACCCTGTATTGATGATATTGAGTTTTTCATATCGAGCGAATATAGAACTACAATACCGCCAAAAGGGTTTATATGTCCTACCGAAAAGGTAACAAAAGAAGAATATTTTTTGTTAAAATCCGTTGCTGATTTTATGGCAGAAAAATTAAAAAATAAATTTGATACAATGCAGGATATAGGCACAAATACTCAAGGGCGGTTTGAATATGATTTTTATAAAAATAATGATTATATTGCCGGAGTTGAAATTTTATTAGGCGGTAAATTGGCAATAATTTTATCAAATCAAATAGTAAAAGAGCGTACACGCTTTTTTGTTTCTTCTCTTGAGGAGGCAAAAACAAAAATAAATCAGTTGATTAAATAGGAGGCAGTCATGGATTACGAAAAAATAAAAATTGCCGTTTATGACATAACGGACGATGTAAAATCTCAAACAAAAATTGCGGTTTATTCTTTACCAAAATTTATTGAAGAAATAAACCTTGCACCTGAATTTATGGATTTTGACCTTGAAAGTGTACGATTTGAAATTGAAAAGGAGTAAGATAAAATGCAATATAGAATTGATTTTTATTCAGACGGAGAATTGACAGAGCAAGAACAAGAAAAAATCATCGGCTTACTTGATTTTTTAGAATTGCAAAATATTATTATCTCTAATGAAAAAGACAACCCTGAAATATTTATGTAGTAAAAAAAATAAAAATGAAAGGATTTAACAATATGACAAAACTTATTATTGAATTACCCTCTTGGGAGGTAAACAAAAACGATTTAGCAGAAATTGCGAATAAAATGCAGGCAATAGAATTATCTTTTAATGATTTAATAAATGATATTCCTGAACTTAAAAAATTTGATAATTTTGAAGATCATACTATCGAGGCGAATTTGTCTGACCAGTATGATGAATTTTTTATTGCAGGAAAAATAAATGACGAAGAAAAAAATATTTTTCTTGAAGTTGTTACAAGAGAGGTTGCTATATCAAACGATAAGGAACTTTTATCAATGTCCGGTAGTGGATATACCAAAAGCGAAATTGAAAACGATTACGAAGTCGGAGGGGCTTTATCGGGTTACAAAAAATTAGGTAATACAAACTATTTTTATAGAGAAATGTAGAAAAAATAAAAAAAGAAATGGAGTGTAGAAAATGAAAAATAAAAAAAATACTTTAAAATCTCAATTAAAAAGACTTTTTGTTATTATACTTTTTATTAGTATTATAACGCAAATAAATATAGCAATTACAGGGGCTATTCAACATCAAATTAAAGAAAATCAGATTAAAAAAGAATTGATGTTATGCCCTCCTGACTGCTGCACTATTGCGGAGGATTTGAGCGAATATGACTTACCTAATCCCCCACAACTTGAGATTTTAGATATTGATGTAAAACCGATAAAATAAATTTGACTTATATTATTTTTAATGATATAAAAGAGGTAGATTTAACAAAAAAGGGGCAAGCACATGGCAAGAAAATCAAAAATAACAGGAAAAATTATTGACCGAGTAAATGAGTTGATAAATAACGGAGTTTATAAAAAAGATATTCCGGCATACATTGAGAGAGAATTTAACGAAAAAATATCACGTAGAACGGTATTTAAAATTTGTGAAACTTTACATATTCCTGAACGAGAAGAAAAAAAATCAAAAATAATAAATATAGCAAATTTAATATCGTTGCGACTGCTTTATTTTTGTGATGATTTGGAACTTTTAACAAAAATGTTTGCTGGCGAATGTTGTTATCAGGAAATAGAAAAAATAATTATTCCCGAAAAAGTATTGTCAATTATTCCGGAGCAAAAAATAAAAAAAATTGTTCATCTTTCCGAGCGAGCAGGGCTTAAACTTGATGTGGAATATAGACAGAGAGCAGTTTTATAAGAGCGTGCAATTATTATCAAAAATTGTGATATAATAGGTTTAATATGGCAGAGTTACAAGTAATAGATGAAATAGTTGAAGAATTGCACAAAATTAGAGGAGTGGATTTACCGAAAATCTGCTTAAAAATGATAGTTTTGTCATACATGATGTATTGTGCAAATACTTTTGATTTTAAATATAAAAATGAGGACGGTCAAGAAATCCGCTTAAATTCAGGTTGTATAATTCTTTGTCAAAAAGGTAGCGGAAAATCACGAACTTTAAGAGCCTTAAAACAAATTTTTGTATGCGTGGACGAGGAGCGTATTGCACGCTATAACAGGGCTTTGTCTTTGCATAGTAAATTTTTGGCAAAAAGCGAAATTCCGCTTACTGATAGTCAAAAAAAAGAAGTTGAGTTAGCCTATCAAGAGTTAGGTAGAGAGCCAATTACAACCTTTGACGACCCGATAACATCAAAAGGACTTTGTGAAACTTACGCACAAATAAAAAAATATTATACTAACAATTTATTATTTACTGTGGACGAGGCAGGCGACCGCTTATTCAGGGACGCTTTTTCTGCAAATCCGTCCATATCTGCAAAAGAGTTTGTTGCTGCAATAAACCAATTATTTGACGGATATTGTGGCATGGGAAAATCAAAAACATCAAGAGCAGAGGGGATTACCTCTCAATACAACGTAGGGGCAAATTTTATATTTGTTTCAACGGCAGAATTTTTAAAAGACTGGCAAGTGCAACAACGCTATCAAAGTTCTTTTGAGGGTGGTATTGCAAGGCGATTATTATATGTAAACTGTCCTCCGATAGACAAATTACATACGAATAGAAAACGCTACCACCCAAATTTTGACCGCTTTATTCCTCTTGCAAAAGAAGTATTTACTCAACACCGAAATCAACATGGAATACCAGCAAGCGAGGCTCTTTGGGGTATTTTAGAACAACAGGGGGCTGGGTGTAACATTACCATTGACGATGAATTTCTACTCCTGCTGTTTTGTACCGTCTTGGCGGTATGGACGAATGATTTAGAAATTCAACCTTACCATTGGCAATATATGGTAAACACCTATAAAGAAATGAAAGCCCTATCGCTTGATGTCATAAAAGACAATACTTCAAGTTATGAAAAAATTTGTGTATTTATGCGTGAATATGCAGAGCAAAAGAGCAAAAGCAAGGGTAAAGTGCCTTTAATTGAGATAAAAGATTATTGTGTGCGAGAACGAATGATAAGTGAGGCACGCTTTAAAAAATGGTTTAATGAAATTTGCGAGGAATTTGTAAAAACTAATTCCGGTAAATATATCATAGAAAAAAATCAAATGTATGCTTGGCTGACTGAAAATTTTGCATACAATGGCTAATCAAAAAAAAAAAAAATAAAAGGAGCGTCAATGTCAAAAATACCAAAAGATATAAAAGATTTATTATTTTACATAGAATTGCAGCAAAAACAAGCCCAAACAAACAAAAAATTTTTCAAAGAGGGGTCGCAGAATTACGAACACTGGGAAAATTGGCAAACAATTTATTCTCAAATGCTATCTACAATTAGTTTTTATCTTAATTTAAAAAGTGAATTTAATAAAAAATATGGAATAAAGGAGGAAAAATGAGTTATAAGCATATTTGCGACCGATGTAATCAAGAAATTAAAGACAATTTCGTGCGTATTGAATACGCAGAGGGGTCAAATAGGATAATAAAAGATTTTCATATTGACTGCTTTAATTATGAATTTTCGTGCGACATTAGAAAAATAAAGGAAAATAAATAATGTTAGAAAAAATAATATTTTTAATTCAATTTTATTTTTGCGTTTCGATTATGTGTACTTTGATATTTTTGGGTTTACAGTTACCGGAAGAAATAAAAATGTTAAAAACATACAAAATTAAACGAACTTGGAAAGATAATTTATGTTTTGTAAGAAATATTATTATTTTGTTGTTGTTCTTTCCGATTATCGCTTTTTGGTATGGAATAAAAGAAATGTGAGGGTAAAATGAAATCTTCTAAAAATAAAACTGAAATAGACGATATTCAACCTTTTATAAATATACTAAAAGACGCTCAAAAACAACTTGAAAAGATAGGAATATACCTTGATTTTAGTATTTATACAAACGGATTATATGAATATCAAGACTACGAAAAATATAAAGACTACACAAAAGAACAATTACAAGAAGTAATCCGAAAGAAAAACGCAACAATATCAACTCTCAATGGGAAAGTTTGGTATTGTAAGAATGACGCAAAATATTACAAAAACCGACTTAAAAAGGAAAAGGAAAAAAATAAATGCTTACAGGAAATGAAAAAATAAAAGATTTGAATGATAATGATATTTTAAATTGGCTTTGTAATGGGCTGGGAACAAAATGCACAAAAGGGTATTTTGAACATGCCAATAATCATTTAGGCAAATACCGCATATTGCATGTAGAATTTGAAAAACCTTTTACAACGCATAGAATATCTTTTTGCAATGAATTTGCAAATAATAAAACATTAAAAGAAATAAAGAGCGTTATTCTTTGGTCAAGAGAGGAGGAAACATGCAGACGCTAAAATTTACAATAGAAAATTTACTTGAGGAGCGGTCGGGGATAATGTCAAGTACGGAATTTTTTAAATATCCGTCTGCCGAAATCCCCCAAACAAACGAATTTGCACTCAAATATAAGGATTATATGTTAGACTGTTGCAAAAATGCAAATATGTTTTTTGTGCCAGCCCTTGATGTAAAAGAGGCGGAAAATTTTAACGATAAAACTTGTCCTCCATTTACGAATTGCTGGTTTGATTTTATGCCGGAAATTGAAGATACCGAAAGCGAAATACATCAACATTTAAGAGAGCAATTAGGGCTTGCTGATTATTGTTATGTTAAAACTTTTGTCAAAGGTGTAGGACTTTTTGAAGTGTCGCCTACTTCATACCTTACTGTATTTGTTACAAAAGAATATATTTATGACCGCAAAGACAATAAAAAAATTGGCATGACTGACCGAATGAATTTATTTGCTTACTCTTTGGGCGAAAACAAAGGTAATATTCCTGCTTTCTATGACAATATTGTAAAAGCAACTTTAAGCCGAATTAGGCGAACAAAAATTACTTATGTTGAAAATAGCATTGGCTTTACTGTTAGAGGTAGAATAGGTCGAGAATTTACAAAAATCAAATATAAACCGTCTGATGTAATTTATGTGGCAACGGCTGCAAAAATTAAAAAACTATGCCCGACTGCTGCGGAAAGAATTGTCAAAAAACCTGCGTATGCTTACGAAGTCATGGGGCATTGGCGAAAACTTGATGATAATTCCGTAGGTAAAGATAGACAAGGCTTGCGTGGAGTGGCTGGCTATACTTGGGTTATACCTCATAAACGAGGCGAGGGCGAATTATTTAAGAAATCAAGGATAATAAAAAGGGATAAAAATGAAAGTTGATATTATTTTTTATGATAGAAAAACACAAAAAGAAACTGGCAAAAAAGAATTTGGGCTGTTATCTGCTTTCTTTTATGCTCGTTATGTTCTGAAAGATAAGAAAATAATTGAAAAATTATATTCTTTCATAAAATATAGAATATCTTTGTGGGCAAACGGTTATTCTGTTTCAGAGGGACATTGTACGGTTTGGACTAACGACAGAAGAAAGGGCTAAAATGCGAGTATTAGTGGCTTGCGAGGAAAGTCAAAGAGTTTGTATATCTTTCAGAAACAGAGGGCATGAGGCGTACTCTTGCGATTTATTGCCTTGTTCCGGTGGACACCCTGAATGGCATATACAGGGCGACTGCCTTAAAGAAATCGCTGGGGGGGGGTACGACCTGATTATAGCCCACCCACCTTGTACTTATTTAACAGTTACAGGTAATAGGTGGTTTGATGTTAAGAAATACGGACAAAAAGCAATAGAGCGACAAAAATTAAGGCAGGAGGCAATAGATTTTTTCATGCAAATAGCAAACGCAAAATGTGATAAAATTGCAATAGAAAATCCAGTCGGGGCAATATCATCGGCTTGGCGTAAACCTGACCAAATAATCCAGCCTTACGAATACGGACACCCGATGACCAAGAAAACATGTCTTTGGCTTAAAAATCTTCCCTTGTTGAAACCTACTAATATCGTAGAACCGGAATTTGTAATTTGTGCGGACGGAAAACGCTATTCAAAAGTACATGTTCAAACTTTTTCAATTAAAGACCCCCAAGAGAGAGCAAAGATTAGAAGTAAAACATTTTGGGGAATTGCTGACGCTATGGCAAGTCAATGGGGCAATTACAATATAGAATAGGAGTGAAATATGGCACAACCAAAGAAAATAATAAGAGATATTTTGATTACATATTCAGACGGCTCTCAAGAGTTATTTCAGAACCACAAAGAACCAATGATAGTTATTGCGGAAAACCGCTTTAATGAATTGTCGCAATTTTATGAAAAATATTATAAAATGGTTATGGCGATTAAAAACGATAAGAGTATAAACGCCTTGTGTGAAATGCAAGGAGGCACTTATGCAAATTGACTGGCAAAGATATTGGGATTTAGAAAAGAAAAATTGGAACGACTTAACTGATGAAGAAAAAGAGTTTTGTAAATACATGTATCATGTTGAGGAATTTCAAGCAGGATTAGACGGCGATAGATAGGAGGGAAAATGAATTTTGAAAAATCTTCAAATAATGGCGAATTTTGCAACCATGGATGTAATGTTTGTGTACATAAAGACGATGTTTACACCGCCTGCCCTAATATAAGAAAAATCAGGCAAGAACAATTTAATGAGCCAAAAGTTGTAGATGAAATGGAGGCAAGGGGCTATGGCAGTAAAAAGAATTAAAGATATGGACGAAAACCAAGAACAGGCGTTAATCGTTTCTTGGTGTTTACAAAATGATTTAATTCCGGTTGCAGTCCCTAACGGATTTAATCTTGGGGGCAGTATTCAACTTATGCGAATGTATGGGCTGCCTACCAGCCAAATTAAAACACAAAATGCTATTCAAATGAGGCTGCTTAAAAAAGAGGGGCTACATGTCGGTTTTCCCGATATGATGATTTTTGGCAGAAAAAATGCTTATGGAAATGGCGATGTATTGTTTCTTGAAAACAAAGTTAAGAACAATAGACCGAGCAAATATCAAATAGCATGCCATGAGTGGCTGCGTTCTCTTGGTTATACCGTTGAAGTAAGTACGGACGCAAAAGACGCTATTCAAAAAATTAGAAATTATTTTGATGAAGTTGTAAGGCAAATTGAAAACGAAGAATATATCAAAGAACGCAAGAAAATTGCAGAACAGGACAAGGAAAATGCAAAGCGAAAAGGCGATGTTAGACAAAATACTTGCAATAAATGATGAATTAAATATGATGTATAGACATCTTGCAAAGTATAGTTTGATTTATCAAAAGCGTTTACATAGCCTGTCGGACTGCTGGACTTTCAAGAGCGATAAAGTTAAGGCTAAAATAGATAAATTGAAATGGCATATCTACGGCTATGAGTGCTTTTACAAACAATTAGTATGGTGTCTTGCTGGAGGGCTTTATGAAAAAAGGACAAAAGAAACCTGACCTGTATCAAGGTTGCTTACGAAAAATGAAATATAAAACATATCATGCCGCAGAAATTGGAGCAAAAGAAAAGGGTCAAAAGTATAATTGTGAATATAAAATTTATTGGTGTAAATATTGTAATTGCTTTCATTTAGCAACAATAAAAGGAAAATAAAAAATTTTTCAAAAGAGTGCAATAATTATCAAAATTTATGATATAATAAAATTATACAGAAAAAGATTATAAAAATAGTTAGTACAAAATTTAAAAAGGAGCGAAATCATGGGCAACTTAACAAACTGGTTTATGCCGGAAAAAACATCAAAAGCAGTGTGGGAGGGTGTGTACCCTGTCGTAATTACTGCTGCAAAATTATTTCAAAAGGAAAAAGAAACTGACGACAACAAAACGGTAATGCGTGATGTTGTAGAATTGACATTTAAAACTTTAAGTAAAGTAAAATTTCCTGATAATACAGAGGATAACATTATTGTATCTCAACAATATTATTTTGATGTTCAAATGCACCAAAACGCCCTCAACGGACTTGCAAGAGCATTTGGCATTGAAAAAATGGACGATACCTCTGACTTTGAGGGTAAAGTAGGTATTATCGGTATTACAAATAGAGATTTCCAAACAAATGACGGAACTCAAAAAACCGTTCCTCAATTTGGCTGGGGTTTATTCTCTTATGCTCCAATGTCTGATAAATTCCAAATTGAATACATTGCAAGCACAATACAAGGTAAACCTACTGACGACCAATACAAAGAGTGGTTTAAGGAAAAATTGGCTCAATATCGCCAGCCAAAATAGTAATAACAAGCGTGTATTAGTAAATCGGAGGACTTTAACAATGGTTAAAGAATTGGAAGAACGCCAAACCGAACAAAATATAGATTTAGGTTTTAACTCATTTTGTGAGAAAACCAAAATTAAAAACATAAACGACTTTATGAAAGTAGGCTATATTTCTACTCAATACAACGCTTTAATGAGTAGGGGGGGGCTTTTACCTGATAATGTGGCTCTCTCTATTGTGGCTCAATTCCTTGCTGATTATAAGGCAGCCGGACACATGGACATACTCAATAGACAGGACGATTTCGTATTTAATTAACAACGAGCAGCAGCAGGGGTATTTCGCTTGCCCCGAAACCCCTGTGTTAGTCTGCAAGGTCAAAATGGAAAAGGTCAAAATGATAAAGATTTCAGATTTAAGACGAATAAAAAGATTATGCTTTGATAAAATTGCCGCAAATGGTACGGCTCGCAGAGATTTGGCAGTACAAATAAAACCATTAAACGATGAACTTTATACTGTCATAATGTCAAACGGCGTTGATTATGCAAGGCTTGTGGCTGATTTTATACAACCAGCAGAAACGGAAGAAATAAATATTGCTTGGACTGAATTTGCAAGAATTTGTGATTTTTTTGATAAGACTGTAACAATTACAAATAAAAACGGAATGTATGAAATCAAAGAGGGCAAGACAAAATTCAAATGTGCTATATCAAGGTCAGAGGCAAATAATAATTGCTACTTTAAGTTTGATTTTGACAGTGCGATTAAAATTTCAATGGACGACTGCTTTGTTTTAATTGACCGAAAAATGCAAATGAACAAATTTGCTCTTGGTGAAAATATGCTCATGTCCACTGACGGTAATTTTGCCACAATAAATTATTTAAAACAAGATTTTGGTACGGATATTCGTTTGTTTACCGAGAAATTTCCGAGTGGAATGTGGTATTTTAATCCAAAACAAAGAATTATTGTAAGTGAAGATAAAAAGGTCGCTTGTAGTTTTAGTCAAGCAACAGGGGGATTTCCTTTTGAGGCGGTCAAAAAACTTGTAAAACAACCCCTCTCAAATTGGCTTGAAGTGGACGCAAAGCAACTAAAAGAAGTTGCAGACAAATGTTCAAAAATTGATGATAAAATTATTTTACAATTTGCAGAAAATGAGGTTATCGTATCTGCAAATAATAGAGAACAAGCCCTTGATTTTGCCGTACCTATTCCGGCACAATATAACCATAAACCTACAAGGCTTGACATAAGATTTTTGGATAAATATTTAACTGAATTTTATCGTTGTATAGATGAAAACGGAAAATTGAAAATATTTTTTGATGATAACCAAAGTACATACATGACAAGGTGTGAAAGCAAAAACTTAAGCATATTTGGAATGAGTTTAATGCCTCCGCACTTAATGAATAAAGGAGCGTAATAATGTCAGAATGTGAAGAACTTAATACATTAAAAGAAAAATTAGGCGAATTAAAAGAAACTGTTGCGGAAATGACCGATACAATAAGCAGCATACTTGCTGTTGCAACTGAAATTGAGGAGCGTATTAACGACCTTGAGAGTGATAAAAAAGACGCAGAAGAAAAGGCTCAAACGTTAGAAAGCGAAAAAGAAAATAGCGAAGATGTTAAAGATACTGTAAGAGAATTAGTTGACGCAGCAGAGAACTGGGATTATGGCTTAAAACGCTGGCGTACCCTTGCAACTAAACAAGATTTAATCAATTATCTTAAAAAGGAAGTTTTGGAGGCTTAAATTGGTTGAACAAGTTATCAAATGTGGGGACGCTTTAACACTATTAAAAGAATATCCTGACGAGTATTTTGACTGCATAATTACTGACCCTCCGTATAAATTAGGGACAAGCAGCGTCAAGGTAAACGCTGACGGCACTATAAACGACAAAAAGCGTAATCGCTGGGTTAAGAAAAATGCAGACGAGGATAATCAAGCATTAGTAAAGACAGGGCAGATGATACAAAACATTCCAAAATTTGAGGAATGGTTGCCGGAAGTCTATCGTGTGCTTAAAAAGGGTTGCCATGCCTACATTATGATAAACGGCAGAAACTTTGCAGAATTGCAAATTAAGGCTGAAAAAGTTGGCTTTAAATTCCAAAACGACCTTACTTGGCTAAAGCAAAATTCTACACCAAACAAATTTTATATGAAATCTACCGAAAGAATTTTAATGTTACGCAAAGGAAAAGAGCGTTATATAAACGACATGGGGGCGAGCGATGTTTTCTATGTCAAAAATCCTGTCGGCAAGAAAATTCATATAACCGAAAAACCAGCAGAACTTTTTAGGCAGATGATAGTACAAAGTACAAAAATTGGCGACAAAGTGCTTGACTGTTTTGGTGGTGGAGGGGCAATAGTTGTGGCTTGTAAAGAAACATCAAGAGAGGGACACATGATAGAATTGTTGCCGAAAAATTGCGAAATCGCTCGCAAAAGATTATTAGAAACTGAAATAGATTACGTTCAAGGAGGCTTATTTTGTCAAGAATAAAACTTAAAAAATCTGAATACCCAAGTAAAATCGGCTGTTTGATAACAAATTGCCTGACAATGTGCGATAAGGCAAGGTATCAAGGCGGCTATAAAAACTGTCCAAATTTAACTTGGAAAACTGAAAATAGGGAAAAATACGACATAGAATTAGATAGGTACGGAAATATAAAATCCGTTTATGAGATAAAAGAATAATGGCAATACAATTAAGAGATTATCAACAAGACGCAGGCAAACGCATTACGCAAGCAATTATGGAGGGGAAACATCGCATATTGTTTAACATGGCTACCGGAGCAGGCAAAACAGTATCTATGAGTGATTTTGCAAAAAGAGTAGCAGAGAGAGGTTTTAAGACTTTAATTATAGTTGATAGAACTGAATTATTAGGGCAAACGATACGCTTTGCAGATAAAGACTTTCCTTTTGGTTATCTGACGGCTGATAGTTTTCGTCCCAAAGATATAACTGTTGCTATGTTGCAAACTTTAAGAGCAAGACTTAAATCGGAGTTGTATCAAGAATGGCTATCAGAATTTGATTTTATATTTTTTGATGAAATACACCAATACTATAATGGAACTGCTTTTGAGCGTATTTGCGATTTTAAAAAGGATAGTTGCGTAGTTATAGGCGTAACGGCAACCCCATGGGATAATAAAGGCTATTTATTAGGTGGTTTTGAAGAATTTATAAATGGGGCAGATATTATAACTCTTATCGAAAAGGGCTATCTTGTTAAACCGGAACATTATACCATTGACCTTTTTGACTTTTCAAAAGTGCGTGTAACAAGTACAGGCGATTACGATACAGGGGCAATAGATGATATAGTTGTTGATACGGATAAAGTTGATAAAGTTCTTGAGGGCTGGCTAACCCATGCCAAACATAAAAAGACTATTGTATTTTGTTCTACTGTTGCCTCTGCGGAACATTATGCAAAATTTTTCAGATTAAATGGGGTTAAGGCTGCCCATGTTTCTGCTCGAAATAGCGACACTGAAAGAGCAAACATCTTGGCAAAATTCAAAACAGGGGAAATTGAGTGTCTTTTTAATGTCGGTTTATTGGTAGCAGGGTTTGATGAACCGAGTATTGAGTGCGTTATGTTCTTAAATCCGACAAAGATTTTACGCAGATATATTCAATGTGCTGGGCGTGGCTTGAGGCTCTGTCCTGAAATTGGCAAGACAAAATGTATTTTCCTTGATTTTGTTGGTAATTCGTTCCGACACCTTGAAGTGGACGCAATAAGGTCATATATAAATCCACCCGAAAAAGAGGTTGTTTGTGATGAAATTGAATGTCCTGTTTGTGGTTTTGTCTTTCCGGTATCAGAGGGCGAGTGTCCTGAATGTGGCTTTAAATTAGATTTTGATATTGACGGCGAGGGTGGCGGCAGACCGCCAAAGCCTAAAAAGGAATTTGAAAAACTGATTAAATTAAAATCTGTGCAAAAAGAATTACATGACACAATATATGAATTTGTAGGTTTACCATGCCTTGTCCGAATTGAAGATACAGGCGAAAAAACCAAAAAAGGTACACCGATTAGAAAATGGTGTTATGGTGTAAGAGAGGACGGTTCATTCGTATTCAAAGGCGACCCTGATTTTACACACGAAAAATACCCATACCCAATGATTAGAACGGCAAAAAAGACAAATTGTTGGTATGTTTTTCATACAATTTGTGTTAAGTTTGACCCAAAACAAGGGGCTTTGAGGTATTATGGTCGTAAATTGCGTAAGGCTAAAAAGTTTTTAGAACAAATCAAAAACCCTAATAATAGGGCGTTCGTGGACTTATATAAAATTATGGATAATTAATTTTTTAAAAAGTGCAATAATTATCAAAATTTATGATATAATATTAGTATAAACAAAAATAAGGAGCGTTAAAAATGTCAGAAGATGAAAACAAATTACTACCGCAAGTGCCTGTTTTAAGCGAATATGATGTCGTTAAAACTGAACTTGAGGCAAAAATTAAGAAACTTAACTCAATTACCGAATTGACCGAAGAAAACAAGAAAGAGGTCAAGACAGGAATTGCAGAAATTAACAAAGTTAAAGAGCGTATTAGTCGCTATCGTATTGATAAAACTAATAGATTTTTGGAGTACATTCAGCCTTATGTTGATAAGTGTAAAGAACTTGAAAAATTGTGCGATACAGGGCTTGCAGACATTAAGCAAAAAGTTAAGGATTTGGAAAATGCTGAAAAGGCTCTTAAAAAGGAAACTATATCAAAAGCATTTGAATTATTTATGGCAACAAAAGATTATTCAAATTTTCTTAAATTTGAAATGTTTTTTGATGAAAAAATGTGTAATAAAAGCGTATCTCTTAATGTTATTCAAAATCAACTTGAAACTTGGTATAATCAACGCAAGTCAGATATTGACTTTATTAAAAAGCAAACCGATGACTGCGATAAAGTTACATCAATTTACTTAAATAATGGTTTAAATTTAACGCAGGCTATTGAAACATATCAAAGCCAAATCAAAAGTGAGGCTGAAATTGCTGCTATTATGGCAAGCGATGTGGCTGCTGCGACTGAAACCTTTGAAAAGAAAATTGATATTGTTGTTACAATTAAGCAATTACCAAAATCAAAAGGTGCTGCATTAGAGCAGTTTTTGAACTCTCTTGGTGTTGAATTTAATGTTGAGGTGGTTAAGTAATGAAAAAATCAGAAATCTTAAAAAATTATTCTAACAAAACAGGCATAAGTTACAAACATCAAGATTTGTTCGTGGGTGATGTCTATGAGGGCGAATTAGGGGTAAGAGGTATTGTTATCTCAAAAATCCTTGAGGACGGTAGCACAAAATATTATTTTAAGAAAACAAATAATTGCGAGCATGCCTTGCCTGAATGTCGTGCCGGAATGAACAATGGAACTTTTATAGCCAATGTTGTGCAAGACGAGGAACTTATGAAAACCTTTATTGACGCTGGCATTATTATTGATGATGATAACGAAACTGAAAATAAGGAAACTAAAACTATGGTAAAAGAAGAAACTAAAGCGGCAGAGCAACCAAAAGAAGTGCCTACGCCTTCTGTTGCTCCTGCTAAAGAAGAAAAGCCCAAAAAGACAACTAAAAAGGCTGAAACAAAATCAGAAGTAAAGGAAGAACCTAAAACGGCTGAAACTAAACCTAAAAATATTCTTGAGAAAATCAGTGCCGTTCGTGCTGCTTGGTCAAAAGAAGATATTGACAAGCAGGGTAAAGGTCGTGCTGGCGGCGGTGCAAAATATGATTATTACAAACCGCAGCAGATTATTGACTTCTGCTTAAAACATGAACTTGAAAATCGTTTGTATTCAAGATTTACAGTTATGGAAGATAGATGTTATTATGAAGTAATCAATATGGATAATATACAAGAAACCGAAATTGTATCTTGTCCGTTTGATGTACCACGCAAAATGGCTGCCAGCGAGGCACAACAGGTTGGTGCTGCTATGACATATTATAATAGACGCTTGGCTATGATGATGTATAAAATAGAGGACAATAGCAGAGAAAGCGTGGAAGTTATGGAGGACGCAGATTATACAAATACTGCTCCGACAATTCCAGCCCCTCCGACTATTCCTGTACCACCGACACCAAGCGTTGAAACGCAGTTGCCACCGACACCGCCGACAAACATTCAAGCAGAGGTCAATAGCAAGCCTGTGAGCGAGCCAAAAGTTCAAGATGATAAAACTGTACCGCCAGCGTCAGAAAATACGAAATCTGACATCGTGGCTGGGGAAACTGAACAAAAAGGCGATGTAATGCCGCCACCTCCTCCGGTAGTTGAACAACCAAAAACTGCAAGTGTACCTCCTACACCACCGACTGCAACTCCTCCAGTGCAACCTACACCACCTGTTGCAGAACAACCAAAAGCAGAAGTTAAAAAGGGCAGCATACAGGACTTGTATTAGTATGATTAAGGTTGAATTTAGTACAAAAGAAGAATGGCTTGAGGCAAGAAAAAGTTGCCTAACAGGCACAACGGTTGGGGAGCATATCGGCATTGTCAGCCCTTATGCTCCGAAAACCCCACAAGAAATGGAAAAAAGCCCTGCGGTTATTTTTGGCAAGAATTGCGAAACATCAATTTTAACGATATTTAAGAACTTGCCTGAAATTGCAAAACAAACACTTGTAGAACCTACTATAATGCACACATTATGGTATTCTGATTATAACCCAAGAATTGCCGGAAGTTTTGACGCTCTTGCTTGGGAAAAAGGAATGGAGGGTTTTTGTGAGTGTAAATCAACCGGAGCAGGACTTTATGACCTTAAAAATAGGGTAATACCTGATACAACTTGGTTGCAAATTTTGCACTATTTTACAATAAATCCAAATTTTCAATTTTGTTATTTGGTTGTTTGCGACTATCCTCAATTTGGTAATCGCAGCGTAAAAATAGACTGGTTGCGTATTTCTCGTCAAGAGGTACAAGATAGAATAACAAATTTACAAGGTTGGCATGCTTATTTATTAGCAAAAGGAGTGAGATAATGGGAACTGAAAAAGGAGTAAAACTTGATAACGGAAAAATTAGACTGGGCTTGGTGCTTGGTGGCTTTGCAAAAGGTTTAAAAGAAGTCGGTTGTATCGGCACTTTTGGAGCAAACAAATATTGTGATAACGGCTGGCAGACTGTTGATAATGGGGTAAAACGATACACTGACGCTCTTTTTAGACATCTTTTTGCTTGGCTTGAGGGCGATGAAATTGACGCTGAAAGCGGATATAGGCACTTGGCACATGCCGCTTGGAATTGTCTTGCTCTTTTAACTTTAACACACATGCCCAAGTTTTTATTGCCAAAATCTCAATGGGGCTGTGATGATATAAATAAATTTGAACAGAGTAAAGATATGATTTGGAAAGAGTTACAAGAGCGAAATAACAGGGCTGCAAACAGTCTTGGGAAAGATAATCAAAAATCATGGCAAAAACAATAGTCGGTATAATTTATAAGGCTGAAAATATACATACAGGCGAATGTTATATAGGACAAACGAAAAAAGATTTAGCAAGACGGATTTACGACCATGAATATGAGGCTTTTAACCGGAAAGCAACTGATAAATTTCATTCTGCTTTAAGAGAATGGGGGCGTAAGGCTTTTAATTGGTCAATAATTGACGAATGTAATAACTACACAAAGTTGTCAAAGTTAGAGAAGAAATATATTAAACGGTATGACGCTATTGATAATGGTTACAATACACAAATTCGCTTTGACGCTAATGCAATAAATCGCATAAATGAAACAAACTATGTCAACAATTTTCTCAAGAGAGTGCAATAATTATCAAAACTTGTGATATAATAAAATAGTAAGGACGGAAAAATGGAAAAGCAATACATAGATGTTACAAACATTGAGGAAAATCCAAAACTTTTTCTCAAAATATACAAAGCGAGTTATTGCGTAAATCGTAAGTATAAAGACAATTATCAAGGTTACGATACTGTAAAAAGACTTACTCCACAACAACTTGCTAATCAAGCATTAAAAGACGCCAAAAGGGGAGCAGCCTATGCACAATTTTTGGTTAAACCTGAAAACGCAATTTTATTAGTTTGTCGCAAAGAGGGTTTAACACGTAGGCAATTAGCGGAACTAATAGGCGTCAGGGTATCAAGGCTTGAAAACTGTTTAAGCAGAGATACTGTTTCAAAAGGTATAAAAGCATTATTGCAGGAAAGATTTAACTACGTATAAAGGGACAAAAAATGGAAATTGATTTTGAAACTGACCCGATAACCGAGCAAGAAGTTATATCATTATTAGGAAAGAATTACAAAGTACAAGGCGATGAATTAGTTTGGGCTTGCCCTGCTTGTAGAGGCATGGGGGGCGATAGAGCCGCAGATAACCTTAAATTTAACCGCTCAAAACACATTTTGAAATGTTTTGCTTGTGATTATGGTCAAGAAATAACGAGCATAATTGCTCGCAGGCGATTTGAGGCACAACAGGGAAATGGCGAGGATTTCTCTGCTCAAACATCGCCTATATATACGCCACCACCACCAAGCATACCAAGACAGGAAAAACCAAAAGAAAAAGAAATACCTCAAGACAAATTGGACGAGTATTACTGGGACTGCGGTGTAATGTTATTCAGACGCAAAGATATTCTGCGTAAAATGTTTGAAAAACATAGTATCATGCCTAAAACTGCTCTTGAGTGTAACATAGGTTATGACGAGAAAAAGGACATGCTTGTTTTTCCAAGCAGGGCGATAGGTAAAGACCCTACACAAAGTATGTTTCCTTATTGTGAGGCAAACGGAGCAGAATATAGAGAATATACAGGCGAAAAGAGGATAAGACGCATAAGTGGTTATGATAGCCGCATTTGTCTTGTTACCGGAAACAATTTTGCTATGCGTGGAATTATTTGTGAGGGTTATAAAGACGCTTATAATCTTTATCAACTTATGAAAATTACCCAGCCTGAAATAATCAGCCATACCGCTATTTTTACAGTACAAAATGGCACAAATAGCATAAATACTGACTGTTGCTTGCAAAAGGTAAATTGGCGTAGGTTTGAAAGCATAGGACTTTGCATGGATAACGATAAGGCAGGGGACGAGGCGACCGAATTAGCATTAGGTTTGTTTGACTGTATGGAAGATTTGCGACCGCAGTTAATAGCAGGGTATAATGACATTCAGAAACGATTTGAAAAAGAATTTGCCCCTCAAGTTGATATTGAAAAGGCATTACAGGCGTCTTGGATAGACGAAATGGCGGCAAGCGAATTATGCTGCGAAATGCAAGTACCGTTTTAAGAAAAGGATTTAACAAATGAAAAAATCAGACACACGAAAAGTTAAATTATGTCCTAATTGCGGAAGTATTTTAATGCCGTCATTCGTCATTAGAGGTTGCGAATATGTATGTGTTCCTTGTGGCGAGGGTTTTCCCTTATTTAACGATTTTGAGGATAAAATTATTTCGCAAGACGAATATAACGCATTGAGAGAAAAATATAAAGACGATTTAGGCAAAATAGGTTTGCAAACCGCAAAAGCAGGAGGTGGCAAGTGTAATACTTGTGGAACTGCCTTTAATTGCGAAAATTGCAAAAGACTTGAAAAACATAAATTACAATATTTTGGAAAGGGTACGGTTAGAAATGTTGACAGTCGTATTAGTTAAGATTTTAGAAACAATTTTTGATTTAATAGCAGTATTTTGTATAGTTACGCTTTTTTCAGACTATTTACGCTGGAAACGCAAAAGAGAAATTATTATGGTAGATATGGCTGCTTTATTTGATATTGTGCCAATTCTAAAAAGAGGCATGATGTGGGTAGAAAATAACCCAAACAATAATTTGAATGATTATTTACAAGCCCACCTATCAGAATGTTTGCCATTTCCGACTGATTTATTAAAGGCTATCAAGTATCAAAATGCCGGATATACACTTGTTTTTTATACGGAAATGCCAAATTGTACTCGTCCACAACTTGCAAGACTTTTGAATAATTGGCACTTAAGAGGCGATTTATGTCTTAATTTTAATGATGATTTTGGCGACCCAGCACAATTCAGAGAACTTTGTATTTATGAATTGCAAAAGCATAGTAAAAAGGGGTCAAAAGTTAAAGGTATTATTGACACTTATCGCAGAGTAAACACAAATGCTGATAAATATTATGCACAAAAGGGAATTAAAATATGTTAATATGTGATAACTGCGGCAAGCCTGCCGAACAAAACCATAGCAAAACTGAAATATCAAGTATGCGTGATAATAAGGGTTTTGAGATTAAAATTGACTTATGCGAAAAATGTTTTGACAGTTTTAATGAGGAATTATTAGCCCTTGTCAATGCTTATCAACGCCATTCTAACGTACTTAAACACAAGGAGCAAACATAATGCAAGAACAGACACCTATAAAACTAACACCGGAACAAGAAAAAGCCTACAAGGCAAGAATGAAATATATTGAAAAGCACTCGGTTAAAAATCCAAATAACCCAAAGTATGAAATGGTTATTTTGGAAAAAGACGGCTCGCTAACATTGACAGGCGGCAGCGAAAAGACAGGTATTGCAATTATAAATCGTGATACTATAAAACATCAAGACATGCCGTATTGGCGAGTTATTAAGGCTAATTTTGATTTTTATAAAAAGAAAAACCGAAAATACTACAATTTAATCGTTGAATTTTTACAAGAACGCAAAAAGTGGGACGATATTCAGATGTGCTTTAAGTGCCTTAATCATTTTGGCGAAGTGCTGGAAAAGCAGGATATTGATAGGTTATTGTTCAAACTAAACCGCAAAAATCTTGATACTTACAATGCACTTATGCAAAATGTTGAGCAAATCTTAAAATCAGCAGAGTTGTTTGGTTTTGCCATTGTCAAAAACGAGGACGGCAGCGAAACATCGGCAGAGCAACGGTTAAAAATTATTGCTGATAAAGTTAGAGAGGCGAGGGCTTTGATTACACAACAATATGAGGTAAATAAAAATGAGCAAAGCGACCGAAATCTTTAAACTACAAAGAGCCGTTTTTGGCGATGATTTGTGTTTAATTTATAACGAAAATCGTACTGTCATGGGTCAATATCCTACAACAAAAGACGACTTGAAAATTTTGCAGGGCGAATATAAAACATACTTTTGGGGTAAACATAACGATAATACAGGCAAGACGGAATTTGTTAGACATTGTACGCAAGATGAAATAGATAAAATTGAGTGGTAATATGGGACGACCAATTCAAAATATTTATAGGTGTAATAATTACACTAAAAACTATAACTTAAATAAAACTTGCAAAAATTGCAAAAGATGTGTAATATATTATGGCGAGTATTGTTATGACTATGAAGAAACCTTACTGCAAAAAGAGAAACGAAATATTGCCAATAGGTAAAAATATGCCGGAAGATTATTGTGTTGACTGTGAATATTTTGACGCTGGCGACTGTTTTGCTGCTGATTTACCTACAAAATATGTGGGCGATATTATTCATATTGTCAAGCCGACTGCCAAAATTTTGAAATTTGAAAAAAGAGAGAAAAAGGATAGTTAAAACATTTACCTTATTGGATTATTATAAATTGATTAAATTCCCCAGCGAAATTAAAAAGTTTGGGGACTTTTTATGTCTTTAGGTATATTTTATCATTAGACTATATAACCCCTCTTAAAACGCCTCCTAATAGCCTTAAAATGAAAGTGCCACCAAAGGCAGCACTCCGAGCGTTTTTTCAAAATGAAAAAGATTTAACGACTTAATTATACATCAAGCATGTAAAATAAGTCAATTATAATAAGTCAGAAACCGTCTGTAATATAGATTTTATGTACTTATCGCCATTAAAACCTTTTCGCCTTATACCTTTAAATTGAGTTAGGTAATCAGCCATAGCCTTTAAGTTGATAAAATCCTTTAAGGGTTTATTGCCTCTTGCATTGTTTTTACGCTTGCTTGCTAAAACAAGGTTTGATAGGTCGGTTGTGCCTCCTTGCTCTCTGCAAAGTAAATGTTCAAGACTACAATTATCTTTAGTGAGCCTGTCGCCATAAAAACCCTTTTTAACTTGTGGTAATTTACCCTTTTTATATAAGGTTTTAAGTACGGAATTGTAGCCACCAAAAGTAGGTTGTGGCTTAATAGGCTCTGTTCTCATAGGCGTTTCCTCTCTTATGTAATCAAAATATCTTTAAACAACCTGTCTATGTCGAGCATAGGTTTAATGGTTTTTGTAGCCCAGCCAATATTCAAATATACGGCACTACCCATTGCATTTGCCATAAAGTTACTTACTCCGGTTGTTTTCAACATTTCCTTAAATAGTCGGTTGTTTTCAGAAAAACTGACATCTATCGTTTCGATATATTCTTGTGGAATGTCATCACAAACATAAACCGAAACATCGGTATTTCCGTTATATCTACCAGCCTTTTTAAGTGTTTCAAGAAATCGGCACTCTCTCTCGGTCGCTTTTTCATTCAGATAAAGCAAGCCTCTCTCAATTAAGTCTTGCTCGGTTAAATTTGATATAAGCAATTTATGAGTGGCACAACCTATATCATGAATGTGGCTGGCTCTGACATCAACAAAAGTATTGTTTATAAAAGTAATATTGTCGGTAAAGGTATAACGAGGTGCAAATATTATACCTGCATGTGTTGCAAAAACCTCATTATCCTCAAGAATGAACTTGTTACCGTCCCCTATTTGTTGCAAACGGCTTTTATAAGTTAAAGGTTTAATCACATTTAACACTTGCCAAAGCCTCCATAAATAAAGTATCAATTTTGTTGCGAATATATCCGTCAAAAATAAATACAAGCCATTTTGGCAGGCGTTCTCTTACATAATCATACGCTTTCTCTTTCATTCCAATAATGCTTGTTTTCTTGCCTCTGATTAGTTTAATCAGAAGTGTTTTAACTTGTGCCTTTAATTTTGCTGATAAAATCATTTCTTTGCCCTCTCTTGCTTTCGCACTTGTATTTTTAACTCGCCTCCGCACTTTTGGCAAGTCGTACCAAAACTATTAAATTTTTCGCCCTCTTTTTGTGGTTTTTGAATTTCGCCACATTTTTTACAAACAAAATCAAACATGTTCTACAAAACTCTCTCTTTCATTAAACAGGCAGAAAAATCCTTTTGAGTTTTTGCCCCATTGAGTAGTACACTTGGTTTCGATAGCCCAAATAGTAACTATATCGCCCTTTTTATACTGTCCGACAATTTTTGCGTCCATTCCTGCATGTTCTCTAATATTTAAAACAGAGGCGATAACTCTAACCTTTGCAGGCAGGTTATCGCCGACATTTTGTAGTTGAAGTTCAGCAGGTACAAAAAGTAAAGGAATAATATTATCAGGATTATTTCTATATAAAGCCAATTTGTCAGAGCGAATAAAATCAGAGCAAAGGTGTCCGTTGCCGTCTGCAACTTCAATATGTCCGTAAGGGTGGGTGGGTTGTTTGTTCCAAATTACAAGCGACCCAGCAGGCAGATTTGTAGTATCTTTAGACTGTTTAAGAAAACGCCATAAATTAGACATTTTGACTTTTGAAATCCATGTCCAAGCATTACCACGATATTGCTTTGCAACTTGTTCCCCCATGACCATAGAGAGAGCGTCCCCAACGGCTAACGCACATTTACCTTGCGATTTTGTGCCTCCCATTTTGCTTGCCACCTTGTAAGCAGCCTCTCCAAATGCTTTGCCAAATTCTTTCATTATTTACTCCCTATGTTGTTATCAAAGTCTTTTTTGTATTTTCTAAAGTCTTTGAAATCTTTTTTATCAAAACTATCCATATATTTTGCAGCAATATCAAGAGCCTTGTTAGCCGCTTTTATTGCTTTTGACGAATTTTTGCACGACTTATTGACTGTCGTTTCCGACTGTCTTTCAATGGCAGTATTTTGTGTTTCTGCAAATTGTGCAAGCATATCGCACAATGACTTAATCGCTGCTGCTATCGTCCCCAACATCGTCATCGCCTCCTATATGGCTATGTCTATTAAGTAGTTTTTCCACATTATCTAAAAACCATTCTGCAAGCAAATCAAACAAACGAGAACCAAGATAACCGGAAGTAATGCCGACTGCGATTAAAAATTCGCTACTATCCGTTTTTTGCAGAACAATAAAACATACAATTATTGCAACTAAAACAGAGGTAACAACCATGCTTGTATAGGATTTAAGGTTGTATTTGCTGCTATGCGTATTAAGATATTTGGCAGTTCCACCGAGCAAGCCCAAAAAGCCGAATATCAAAAAGTGTATTAAGTCCTCTATCTTAAAGTTCATAGTAATTGTCCCTCTCTTTACTTTTGCATTTTGTGTAAATATGGCGAACAACCATGCAATTTACAAAAATGTAAGGAATTAAAAATACAAAGAAAAATACCAAGTGAGCCATAGTACGCCATTGATTTGAGTGATATAAATAGATATTCATAAGATAGCAAATAGCCAACCAAAAAGGTGTCCATTTATATACTTCAAGTGCTTTTCTATGTATTTTCATATATTACGCTCCTATTCTTCTTGCCCTTTGGCAATTTTATACTCGGTGTATAATTTTTCTTGAACTTTACCAAGATAACCAACAAGAGCCTTAAAAGCCTCTTTATCCATGCTAACTATTTTTTCAGGATTTTCAGTAGCGTCCCAAATAGCAATAGGATAAATGAGTTCAGGGAACATTTCGCCCTTTTGTAGAAAATCAATATATACGCCGTCCTCGCCTTGAGCATTTTTAACCCAAAGAGGCTTGTATTTATTACCATTTTCAGGATAGATAACAGGTTTATCGAGAGCGGCTTTATAATTCAAATATGCGTCAGAATTATAATTTTCCCCCGATATTTCTTGTCCGATTAAGAATATATTATATTCATCATCGGTCAAAAATGCCTCGTCATAACTATATTTAATGTTTTTTATTTCTTCATTTTGAGGGTCAACGACTTCCTCACTTTTAAAACTTTTTCTAATATACCAACCATTAAGTGCTTTTTCCACTCTTTCAGGTTTATCGTTAATCTTTTCTGCTCTTTTGAATGTTATCGCCATTTTGTTCCCCTTTTTCTTTAATCTTATCACTATTTTGCTTTTTCTGCAAATTTAACGATTTGGAATGTTTGCTAATTACCGATTTGCAGGCTTTTATGCTGATTTTCTTTGCAATATATTTTTCTCTGATTAGCCATGTATCTGAATGTTTGAAATAACCCATATACGAAAGGACTTGGCATGCGTCATACCAAGTCAATTTTTCTTTTTTCTCTAATTTTGAGGCTTTTCGTGTCGCTTTATACATAATAGGTTTTCTCAATATTGTTTTATCTCGGTAGAACTTAAAGCCTATAAAATCAAGAGGTCTGCCCTTGCGTTTGCCGTTTTTATCTATATAATCAAATCTGAATATTTGCCAATTACCTTTTATGTCCAAATCTAATGTTTTTAAAAACTCTTTAATTTTCTCAAGGCAACACTTTAACTCTTTTTTATTCTTGCCAAACATAATCATATCGTCCATGTATCGAACATAACAACGAATGTGCAATTTTTCTTTTATAAAGTGGTCAAGGTCTTGTAAATACCAATTTGCAAACCATTGAGAAGTATAATATCCTATTGGCAAGCCTATATCAACATCTTGCCCCTCAAAAGATACGATGTTAGACTGCAAAATTGTATTTAAGAGCCACAACATACGCTCGTCTTTGATTTTATTAGCAAATTTTTGTTTCAGAATATTTATGTTTATACTTTGGAAAAAATGATGAATGTCTAATTTTAAGACATATTTTATATTTGATTTATTCCATTTACAATTTTTAGGTGGATTTGAAATGTTGTTTTTTCTTATATATTTTTCTATGTATTTTTGTCCCAGCGTAGCCCCTCTGTCCGGTATAGAGCCACAAGAATATTCGTACATACCCTTGTAGAATATTGGCTGCATAACTTGAATAACCGCATGATGAATAACTTGTTCATAACAAAAGTCAGGGCGTATAATAAGCCTTTTCTTTTGTGTTATTCCGTCATTTATAACCTCTGCTCTATGTTTGCGAGGTTTCCAAGTCTGCTCAAGTAATTGTTTTGTAATCTTTTTAATATGTTTATCAGGGTTAAGAAATACATCATATACATCGTCCCTATCCCTTTTTCGCAGTGAGGAGCGATTTATGGCTTTTGCAAGATTTCCGTATTCAATGACTTTTTCAAATTGATGTTTATAAGTCCTCACATTGCCCTCTGTTTTTCTTGTAGCCTCGCAGATTTTCGTTGCCTACTAACCCACGCCTTTGTCAGCCTAATTTTTACCAAGTGGTAAGGAATATGGAATACATTTGAAAGTTATATATAACGAAACGATATATATACGATTTTATATGTTCATAAGGAAATTTCTACAAGATAGGGACGACCCGATGTTCCAGTTCGCATTCGAGGGGGCATTGTTCAAATTCGTAGCGAAAGCCCCGACTATCAAGCC
>ULMJ01028711.1_pt1 | contig 58780 bp, 44 predicted proteins | sample 1951641 | NCBI WGS metagenome assembly ULMJ01 (sample SAMEA4835550, study PRJEB28245) | human gut metagenome | biome: gut microbiome; material: fecal sample | place: Denmark | collected 2008 | reverse complement strand
CTCCAAAGCCACATAAGAAGCGGCAAAATTACTGCCCGCCTTGGCAAGTTCCAGTGTATAGGAAATCTTATTTCCCGTACCATAATTCGTGCCCGTTGTCCAGGAGAGTTCCAAGGCATCATCGCCATGCGCCTGTTCGTTCAAAACGACTTCCGTGTTGCTGGTGGAAAGCGCCAGTTCATTGTGCCCCTTGTCCAGTTCCATATAGTCATTGTCCACGCATGCAGACAGTGCCATGCAACCCAGCAATGCAAATACTAAATGTGAAATATATCTTTTCATCTTCTTCTTCTGATTTAAGTGATTAATAACCCGGATTCTGTGTCATCAGTATATTCGCATCCATTTCCGTCTGCGGAATGGGGAACAACAGGCGATTCTTGTTCACACTGTTCTTGCCGATGGATTGCAGGAAACGGATGGCATACTCTCCATTATTGACGCGGATCATATCGAACCAGCGATGTCCTTCGAAAGCCAGTTCCATGCGCCGTTCGTGAATAATCTTCTCACGCATCGCCTCCTGCGACAGACCCGAAACTTCCGGCAGTCCGGCACGTTTGCGAACTATATTCAGGGGAGCGGCCGCTTGCCCGGGTTGTCCCATTTCATTCAGCGCTTCCGCTTTCTTCAGCAAGACATCCGCGTAGCGGTACACAACAAAGTTATTGGGGTTCGTATTGTATTCCGGCGAAATGGTCTTGGACACCAGAAATTTGCGTACGTTATATCCGGTATTAGAATAAGAACTCTTGTAAGTCTTTCCGTCGAAGTCCGGACAACCTGCATAAAGAACCGTCAGCTCTTTCCGTTTGTCACCTTCTTCATACTGGCTCACAAATTCTTCCGTAGGCTGGTTCCAGCCGTAGCTGCCTGCAACAAAGTCCGAGTTACGGGGTCCCATAAAAGTGGAAAGCCAGGAAGACTGACCGTCCGTTCCCCAGAAATCATATTCCGTACTTCCGGAATACTGCACTTCAAACAGAGATTCGGGACCGTTATTGATGGTAGCATCGAAGTTATTTTCATACTTACAGGTGGAAAGGTCGTAACCCAGGTTCGTAATCTCATTGCACAGTTCCACCACGTCTTCATAATAGCTCGTATGGTTAGGAGCCAGTGTCAAGTAGATATCCGCCAGCATGGCAAGGGCGGCATCCTTACAGGCACGTCCTTTTTCTTCTTCATTATATTCCGCTTTCGCCGGAAGCAAATCGACCGCATTCTTACAGTCCGAAATGATCTGCTCATAAGTCTGATCCAACGTAGTGCGTGCTATTGCAGTAGATTCACCCGGATTATAAGGTTCCAGACGCAAAGGAACGCCGCCATACAAACGGGCTAAGATATAATAGTAATGGGCACGAAGGAAATATGCTTCACCCATACAACGGTTCTTTATGCTTTCCGATACGGCTTCGGCCTGCGGAAGACTGGTCAGCACAATGTTACACTGCCCGATGCCTACCCACGGAGAACGCCACATATACAGGGCCATACCATTATCGCTCTGCGTGATAAAGTTGGATGCCTGTATGGTTTCCAGACCGTCCGTACCACCGCCTGCACCTACCAGGCTGTTGCCCGCAACGATATCCAGCGACCACATACGCTGGTTGTAAAGATTGGAAGACTGAAGCGCCTTGTAGCAAGCATTTGTCAGTGCCACGGCCACATCATCGGTCACGGTTGTTTCAGGGTCAACGGCATATTTGGGCGACTTATCCAGGAAGTCATTACATGATACCAGCATCAATACAGCCAGCACGTATAGTAAGTTTGTTATCTTTTTCATATCCAAATCAATTAAAAGTTAAAGTTTAATCCTACACTGAATGTACGGGAAATGGGATAACGGGACAAATCAATACCGTTGATATCCACCTCCGGATCGAAACCGGAATACCCGGTAATGGTAGCCACATTCTCACAGGAAAGGGAAAGGCGTGCATTCTCTATCTGCAACTTCTGCAACCATTGTTTCGGGAAGGTATAAGAGAGAGTGATGTTCTTCACACGCAAGTAAGATCCGTCTTCTACAAAGCGGTCGGATACACGGCAGTTCTGGTTAGGATCGCCGAACACGGCACGCGGCATGGAGTAGCTTGTCCCCTCTCCGCGCCAACGGTTCAGTACATCAGTCGTCTGGTTGTATGCGGCAGCCATACCGACATTGTCGATATTGTTGGCGTTATAAATCTTATTGCCGGCCACTCCCTGAAGGAATACGGAAAGTTCGAATCCTTTATAAGACAAGTTATTGTTCATTGAGAAGAACCAACTGGGATTGGGATTGCCAATCACCGTGCGGTCACTATCGTTGATGACACCGTCGTTGTTCAAATCCCTGAAACGGATATCACCCGGTTCAGCTCCCGGCTGCACGGCATGCGCATCCACTTCCGCCTGGTTTTGGAACAAGCCGTCCGTCACGTAGCCGTAGAAGGCATTAATCGGATAGTCTTTTGCCAGCATCGTGACATACGAGTTATTGATCTGGTTGATATAGTAAGGAACCGCGCTGTTCAGGTCCTTAATCTTATTCTTATTATAAGTGGCGGTCACGTTTGTTTCCCAACCCAGTTCTCCGGTCAGGTTGATGGTGTGTAGACTCATTTCCAAGCCCTGGTTGCGCACTTTACCGGCATTCGTATAAGTGGTGGTGGTATCTTCAAATCCCGATGTGATGGGAATGGATGCCTTTACCAACATATCCCTTGTCTCTTTCAGATAAGCATCCAGTGAGAATACGATCCGTGAATTGAACAGGGAAGCATCAAAACCGATATTCGTCTGTGCCACCTCTTCCCAATGGATGTAAGGATTGGCAAGCGTAGAAGAAACCAATGCGGTCTGATTGCCGCTCGTTGTTCCGAATGGATATACACTGGTATTGTAAGATGCCAGGTAACTATAATTGCCGACACTTGCCTGGCTACCCGTCACTCCATATCCTACACGTATTTTCAGGTCGTTCACAACGTCATTCTTCGGGAACCAGCTTTCCTGTGAAATGCGCCATGCGGCAGATACAGAAGGGAAAGTACCCCAACGGTTCTTTTTACCGAAACGGCTGGAACCATCGCGACGGACAGTTGCCGTCAGCATATAGCGGTCTTCGTAAGAGTAGTTGATACGTGCCATGTAAGAGAGCAATGCCCATTCATTGGAACTGCCGCCAATGGCGTACATCTCCTGACCGTTATCCATTTCATGCACATTGTCGAACATGAAGACGTTCTTCTGCGCATTCAGGTAATCATTCTCATTCCACTGTGCAGATGAACCTGCCATCACTCCCACACGATGCTTTTCTGCAAAAGTATGGTCGAATAGGAAATAGTTATCCCACAGGTAAGTGAATGATTTATTATCGCTCTTGTAACGTGAAGTTTCTTCCGTCGGAATAGGCTTCCAATTATATTTCGGAGTGAAGTTATCGATGAACCAGAATTTGGCATCGTAACCGAAAGTACTCTTGAATTTCAGCCATTTGGTAAAAGTCAGTTCCGCCGTCAGGTTGGCAAGGAAGTTATAACCTTTCGTCTGGCTCTTGTTCAGTTGCGTAGGCCCTATCGGGTTGCGGATGCTACCGTACCATTCCGAATTACCTTCCGGGCCACTCCATGAGCCGTCTTCATTCTTCACAGGAAGAACGGGAAGAGCTTTCAGTGCATCACCGATATTATAGCTGCCCGAATCCTTCGTATCAGTACTGAAAGTGATATTATTGGAAAACTTCAACCACTTCAGCACCTGTGCGTCGCTGTTGGACTGAAACGTAAAACGGCGATAGTTTACACTGCGCACCGTACCCGACTGATCGAGAAAACCACCGGACACATAATAATGAGACTTCTCATTTCCTCCGGAATAACTTACCGTATAGTTCTGCATCACACCCGTGCGCAGCAATTCGTCCATCCAGTCGGTACCTGCACCCAGTTCCGAAGGATTTGCCCAATTCGGGTTCGGGTTGCGACCGCTGTTCACCATCATATCATTACTCAAATCGGCATACTGGCTTGCGTTCAGCAAAGAAGGAACGTTCGTGGCATTCTGGAAAGCACAATTAGCCGATACCGACAATTTGCCTTTCCCTTCCGTTCCACGCTTGGTGGTGATCATCACTACCCCATTGGCTCCACGCGAACCGTAAATGGCTGTAGCCGATGCGTCTTTCAATACGTCCAGGCGTTCCACATCCGCCATGTTCAGTGAAGACAGACCCAGGTCGGTAGGCACACCGTCAATCACCACCAGCGGATCGCAGTTATTAATGGAACCCAGACCACGAATCTTGATAGATACATTGTCACCGGGCTTTCCGGCATCCACTACCTGCACACCGGAGATGCGGCCCTGAATGGCTTGTCCCAGATTAGAAACGGGAGCATCTTTGATGTCCTTGCTTCCCAAAGAGGAAACAGCACCGGTGAGGTCACTTTTCTTCATGGTTCCATAACCGATAACCACCACTTCGTCCAGCATCTCACTGTCTTCCGAGAGTGTTACTATAATCTGTTTCTGTCCTTTTACGGGAACTTCCAAAGACTTATAGCCCACGAATGAAACTACTATAACGGCATCCGAAGGCACATTCAGCGAGAAATCGCCATCAATACCCGTTATCGTACCGTTCGTTGTGTTCTTCTGCACCACACTGGCACCGATAACGGTTTCTCCGGTCTGGTCTTTCACTACACCTTGTACTGTGATTTGCTGTGCGAACATGCACATCGGAAGTAACATTCCTATCAGACAAACCATGATTCGAAGCCTGATCGGCATTTTGTACTTTTGCATAATATAAGAGTTTAAAGTTAATAATAAAAATATAGATTCACATACATTTGTCCCCTCTGTGAAGGAACAATGCAAATGTATCTGATAAGAGGAAGCAATAAGGGGGAAAAGAGTGAAAAAGTAGTAGTTTCAGGCGTTTTATAAGACATAAAACACTAATAATCAATGTTATCAAGAAGATGCATTGTTCCAAAAAAGTAGTAAAAATATAAGCGTAAGAAAGACACTTATATGCCTTAAAAGTGTGGTTTTAGTCTCTCGACTTACCTATTTTCATTACTTCCTGTTCCAGTTGGTCACGGTCGCCTGCAGCTTTATTGCGAACTTTGGTACGGTAATTATAAATGGTAGTCACAGAATAGCGCAGGAATTGGGCAATCTTCACACTGTCGGTAATTCCCAAACGGATAAGGGCGAAGATACGCAGTTCGGTACTCATTCGTTCGTTGGCCTTGGGGTAAATCTGCTCCCCTTCGGCAAGCAGGGTGTTGAAGTCTTCTACAAAAGTGGGAAACAGTTGCAAGAAGGTATTATCAAAATTGGCATAAAACTCTTTCAGTTCCTCTTCTATGAACTTGGAAGATTTGATGTTTTTGTATAGCTCATCTACCTTGCCCGTAGCGGCTATCTTGCCCAGTGAACGCCGATAGTTGTCCATCTTTTCCAGATATACGGAACACTGGTCCATATAGCGGCCGATGTATTCCTCTTTCAGGTAGGAGTTTTCGGCAATGATGTGGTTGGCTTCTTTCAGTTGCAGATTGTAGCGATGGAGTTCTTCATTCAATTCTTTCAGACGCTTGTTGGCATCTATCACTTCGTGGCGTGCGGCTGCTACGCGTTTCATTTGCTTATACACATAGAAGATGGCAATCAGCAGGAAGATGGACAGCAAGCTGATAGAGACTAACGCCCATTTCATTTGTTCCTGTTGCTTTTCGGCCTTTTGCTGGTAAGTGTCGTTGATGAGGGGAAAGATTTGCAGGATTTCCAGAATACGCAACCGGGCGTTGCAGAACACGGCATCGTCCATACACAATTTCAGATATGAATAGGCACGGTCTATGTCTCCTTACTGATAGAGCAACACAGCCAGTTTCCTCAAAGAAATATATTCGCGCACTGCGGACTTCATGTCTGCAATGGAGGAAAGAATCAAATACTCTTTCTCTTTTTCTGTGTCTTCTTTCAGGCGGTATGATTCTGATAAAGTGTAGGCACAGATTGCCACATCGTGCACATTGTCTATCTGTCCCGCCAGATAGTCGGTCAATAACTGGATGGCTTTATCGAACTCGCCCCGCACATTGTGCTGGTCGGACTGAATCAGCGTGTACACCAAAAGATTGTCTTTGTTGACCAGCAACAGGGAATCACGGTATCTATCCGTTATCTCGGCATAAAGTTTTTTCTCCTGTTCCGTAACGGCGTAATCGGCCATGAGGCCATAGACGGTACGGTAAATATGGTAATAATATGGGTGGAGTTCATCCGGCAGTTGATTGATTTGTACGTTGTGCATCAGGTCGATTGCTTCTTTATACATGCCTGCCGTACCCATAATCTCGGCAGTGTTCATGAGGGCGTTGTCCTGATGTTCCTTGTTTTTCAGTCGCAGGGCTACCTGGTATCTCTCGCGTGAGATGTAGAGCGAAGAGTCGGTGTTGTAGGAACGGTATTCATCCAGATATTCCCCCAACAGGGTAAAGCGGTTTTCGTCAGAGATACGTTGTCTCAAGGCTCGTCTCAGGTCGTTCAGCTTCTTTTCTTTTTGCTCGATGTATACAGGACGGTTTTGAATTACATGGTCCAGTTGGGATAAGAGGGAGTCTACAACATTGTTGGCGGCATGAAGCTGACACATACATACACAGCATAATATATATAAGAATGTGAGTATTTTCTTCATCTGAGTTTCGATTGGTTAAAGGTTACTTCTACAAGAAGTTCTATGCAAAAATAAGTAAAATTTAATAGAATCCCATGCGGATAGCACTTAAATCAGAATATCTTTAAAGGTAAAGCATTACTTGTCAAATAACATTCTTCAATCACCAGTGTTAGTAAACCGTCCTTCTGGCAGGGCTACAGCTATCTCCTGAGCGGATATAGATCGTTTTTACTATATTCCGTCCCGACATTGCCATGTAACATTTTCATACTTTCGAAAATTCTTTTAACCCCGCTTATTTACATTCATTTATAGTTCCGTATTTATTTCTTCAAAATCAGCATGATTAATCGCTGGAAGTAAAACATCTAATATATCTTTTGTCCTTAGTTTCAGGCTACAAGTATTTTCACATGGATGACAGCCTATATAATCTGCCTGGATAACGTCTTTATCAATTAATAATTTAACCTTATTCTCTTTGTCATAAATAAGTCCAAGAATACTTACAGCTCCGGGTATTGTAAAAAGGAGTGTTTCCATATCTTCATCAGAAGCGAAAGAAAGGTGTGAACTTCCTGTTTGCTCTGCAATACTTTTGGCTGATAGTTTTTTATTTCCCGAAAGTAGAAGCAAAAAATATTCTTTCTGTTTGTTGACCAAAAACAGATTCTTACAGGATGTAACACCCAATTCCTGCGCTATCGTCATACCTTCTTCCATAGTCATAATGGGAGGATGTTCTAAACGGGTGTAATCGATACCTAACCTGTCAAGTGTATTGTAGATTTCTTGTTTCATTGGTAGCTTTTCATTTTTCGGTCTATTTTTCTTTTCATTAAGAGCCTAAAGCACTTAATGAATATCTTAGGCATAGGATTACAAAGATAATCAATTCTTTTTTCCGGGTGTTAATAAGAGGATTATTTAAATATAAAAGGAGAAGATTAGATTAGCTATACTTAGCCATGCTTACGTTAATAAAAAGTAATTTTACGTTCTATGCAATCTATACAAATGTTTAAATCTTTATATTTGTATTGTGTTGGCTTCTAATGAAAAAGAAGCGACACTTTATTTTTTGAGGACGTTTTTATTATTACTCATATTTCGGAATCTGGTAAATTTCAAACCTACGAGTTAATAATAAGTAAACGGGTCTCACGCACATCGTATATATATATTTGTTATATATCCGTATGGAGCGTGGGACTGTTGCTTGTTATCATCGTAGGTGGGCTTTACCAGAGCCTCGAAATATGGATGCCATAGTAACAGTTCCCACGTTCTTCTATTTTATAACCCGCTTGCTTTGGGGAATTGACGGGCATATAATACTTATATCTGTAATGGAAACAGCCAACAGGACAAACGCACAGGCAAGGGGGCATTTCTCCTTTTCATGCTCTATTCTATTCAATGCTCCTACGGGGAATCATGTAAAACCCCCTCCTTCTTAGATGCAATCTCCCTCTAATAACTGTATCTAATAATAACAAGAAATTAGTGAAAACATCAAAACTAAAAAAACAAGTAATATGAAACGAATAACCATAGTATTATTCCTTTGTTTCATGGGCATTACCATGATAACAGCACAGCAAAAGACTTTTAAAGGTACATGGCTGTATGAACAAGGAGAAAAAAGCGGAACTATCCAGCTTGACCTGTATCAGAAAAGTGTTGAAAACGGATTCGATATGAATGGAGCCTTGTGCTACGGAACATTTGCCTTTTCCGATGGCAGTTACTATTCGATAGAAGAAGTTAAAGTAGAAGGCAACAATGCTTTACTACAAAAAGTATTTGATACTGAAATGGGAGAATTTAGAATGCAAATGACCTATAATTCTACCAATCAGTCTATTGAACTCAACACAAACGGAGCAAACGGTTTACCTGATAAACTTCTACTCAGGAAGTCGGATATTCAAAATCAGGAAACAAGTGCCGAGAGCCCCATTATTAATGAAGTTGACAATGAAACATCATCTCCTATTAATTGGACCGGTATTGTGGGGGCAATGATCCTGATTGTGATTATGATAGGTTATAGTCTTTTCATAATCAACAAGAAAAGTGAGTTCGATCAGGTATACACTTCAGAATACTTCTCGACAATCAGACGTTCTAACGGAAAAGACTCCCAAAGTTCTCCGGCAGAAGATGCGCAAGCCAAAGGATTGCTTGACAAGTTACGCCAAGAACTAACCGTATTTCAGAATCATCCGAACGATGCTTCATACCTGGTTGTATTAAAGAAAAAGCAATATAAAAAGTGTGCCGACTATTTACGTCAAGCAATAGATGTAGCTTCTACCCATCCTGAAGTAATATCTGATTTACAGCGATACGCACATATCCTTACAAATAGTCAGAGACGTTTGTTCGACGGTTCATATTCCGTCATGGTAGCCGCTGGTATTGCAACACTATTGGTGGGTTATTTGATGAGTGATATTTTGATTGCCATTCTTTTTGCAGGGGCAATAGCCGTTTATTATTTTGCCTCTTTTGCTCCTCAATATCTTATACTGAATAAAGTGGCTAATTGCTCTCATGCTCCAACCGGATTTTTAGGCACATTGGCACAAATTGTAGGAAATGCGAAAGTTATCACTTATATATTTGATACTCAAGACCCCATTGATACTATTACCGGAGATAATAAATATCGTTATGATGATTACTCGCAAGTACAAGCCTCTGTATTTATTGTTATTTTAGCTTACTTGCTTACAGGTATTGGCATCATGTACATTGCTTGCTGGCGATTTTTCCGCAATTTCATTATGCACTAAATACTCATCGCTACAATAGAAAAATCCTGTACGTTATATTAATATGTACAGGATTTTTTAATATGACAGAATATAGTCAATTCACAACCAAAGAGGATTATTTTAAATGCGACCTCCACTCCTACCCGGTTATCTCTATCTTTTTGATGATCCGCGCAGGATTGCCGGCCACAATTGTCATCGCAGGAACATCCTTTGTCACCACACTACCGGCTCCCACAATGGCTCCGTAACCAATCTTAACGCCCGGTAGTATCGTGGAATTTATACCTATCCAAACCTTGTCTTCAATCACAATCGGGCGACCGTATGTGGCACTACGGCTCTCCGGATTCACGTCATGGTTAATCGTAATCAGATTCACTTTCGGTCCGATAAACACCTCATTACCTATCGTAATTCCACCTCGTCCGAAAAACGTGCAGCATTGCTGGATGAAGCATCCCTTACCGATAGTTACGGGCTTTCCGTAATCAATGTAGAGTGGCGGCAGAACAGTGGTACTTGCATCCAGTTCCTTACCCAAAATACGTCCCATATATTCATGCACTACTTCGGGAGTGTGATAACCTGTATTCATTTCGGTTGCGGTCTTCATTGTGGCGAAGATGTCAGTTATCAGTTCGTCATAGCCCAGTTCATTAGGTGAAACCATCTCACCACTTAAATCTTTTACAAAAATATCGTTCATAGCTTCTTTGTTTTTAATATTCTGCGGCAAAGGTACGTGAAACAGGATACATGGACTTTGTTGCACGGCTCAAAGTATTTTGTTCGGAAGGTCATAAATAAAAAAGCCTTGCAACGTCAAAAATTGTAAGGCTCACGATATTTTCTTATATCTCCTCTGTCGGAGGCACCCCATACATTCCCTTATATATCTTCGAGAAGTGAGAAAGGTTTTTAAAACCCACTTCAAAACAAATCTCCGACACTCTGCGTCCACCTCTCCTTATCAACTCGTGCGCGGCTTCAAGACGGCGTTGTATCAACCATTTCTGCGGAGAGAGATTGCTATATTTCCTGAAATCCCGTTTGAACGTGGAGAGACTGCGTCCCGTGTAGTTGGCTATTTCTTCTATTGACAGATCATTCATGTAATTTCGTTCCAAAAATTCAAGAATATCAATCTTCCAAGGATCGGTAAAGTCAAAAATGGAAGCATAAAGGTTTTTACTGGTATTGAGCAGTACATAAAGCCCCTCAGTCATTTTCAATTGGAGTAACTTATCTGTAGGCTGAATGTTTGAATTGAAATAAGGAGTCATAGACTCGAACAAGCTTACAATATCGGGGCGATTGGATGGTAGTTTGCAAAGACTTACCTTCTCTCGTTTCGCCTCCTCGGGTATTGTATCTTTGTCTAACTGATTGTAAAAATCACGCAGGAATTTTGTGGTGAACATCAGGAAAATAGCTTTAAATTGTTCACCGTCTCTCGCCTGTTTCGTCATCTGTACGCTGAAATCCTTGCGGATAAATGCGCAGTCTCCTTTGTATAAGCGGGTGATTCTCCCCCGTTCATTGATTTCCAGTTCACCGGAATACATATAGACCAACACGTGTGAATGATTCCGATGCAGGCAACTCACTCCCTCATTGAAGTACATTGCCAAAAAGATATCCGAATAACGCAGTGTATTAATTCCGTCCTCCATTTATTTTACTCAAGTTTAATTGACTAATGCGAATCAGAAGTAAAATTAATTGAGAAGATACTTTATGAATGAATTTCAACTTCTGATTTGTATAACTAATGAAAATTCAGAAGCAAAGGTAAACAAACTCAAGAATTAAAGAATGAAATAAGTTCAAATTTTCGGCAAACAATATTTATCTTTGCAACTGACGATCATAAAAACGCCATGTGATGGAAAATAAAATAAATCTATGCACAAATGAAATACTAACCAAAGTACCATCAACTGCAAAACTGGTATTTTACAAAATAGCGATAGAAGATGCCAACTTCGAGATTACTCCCGAATGGATTGAATGGGCAGCAGAATTAGCGCAAACCAAATATAAAACACCTCACATCATTGAATTAAGCCATAAAACCGATACGGATGACCAAATTTATTTAAGAGGGCTGACCAACGTTATTTTCGATGAACTTAATATAGATTTAAACGATATACCTACGATATGTAAATGCTATGGCATCTATCTTATAAGGCAAGGATTTGCTGAGAATAAAGATGTATATGAAATATTAACCCTGCTTGCCAACCTATTTATAGTGACAAATTACTATGTATTTTACGATTTCGACACTCTTTACTTAGCATATACAGAACTAAAAAAAGAAGGAGAACAAAATTATTGGGATGGATTAGATTTCAATAATAAGGAAGAATATACCAGAAAATATCTGGAACAATGGATAAAAAATCCCAGTAGTCAACTTTATAATAAATGGAATAAGAAATCTAAATTTCGAAAAACGGCAGAAATATATTTATTCAACCAATATACCTATTGGCTATATATTATTCTTATTTTTGCATTAGCCCTCATATTTTATTGGGGAATATATAAACTAGCTTCTAATAATATAATGACGACCATTACTGTATTAGCTTTTTCGACTAGTGCAATAATCAAAATTATATTCGAGATTGTCAAAGTAATAAATAAAAGGAAAAACCAATAAACTCCTTAATTATGTCTAAGCAGAAAGTTTTAGCAAAAATAAGAACTGCAAAAAAATGATATGCATTTCGTCATTTTAGAATATAACCTTACCTTTACTGGAAAAATCAAAATATGGCGAAAATCTTTCTCCACAAAAAGGGATGGAGAGACGACCAATACTATTGGTATTATATCAAAGTCAGAAAGATATGGTTCTGGAATAGTGAGTAACAAAGTAAATTGTATAATTATTTCCTGGTAATTGAATGAAAAATATAATCTTTTATAATTCGGAAAGAATACCAATTATGCAATGGTATAATTTCCTCTTGGTCGATAGAGGAAAGGAAGATATTCTGACTTTTGACGTAAAAATTCAGAAATCAATTTTTACTGTGGCTGCAACATATAATACTAATCAGAAGGATTTACTTGCCCTGAAGAACCATATCAATTTGTTGTATCAGCAACGTATTCATAAGATTGTATATTCTTCCTTGAACGAGCGGCTAAGGGTTGAATTGGAATGGGAGAATATGGGACATATCAAACAAAAGTTTGTGATTGTTGAAGAACAGACTGGTAGTTGTTTAGAAGTCGGATGTCATTTTGATCAGACATTTTTGCCTGAGCTGGAGGCTGATATAGATGATGTGCTTATCGAAATAAAAAACTTAGGGAAATGCCATGAATGAAATTCTTGTAAGAAATGAAGACGGTTCTTTTTTTATCCGCTTTTATGATTTTGAACGTAGTGTGAGTGTTGATTATCTTCAGTTTAGTCTTGAACTTATAAGTTCCATTTTAAAAGTTTCAACAGTTTGCAATGTTAGCATAGAGGAACTTCTTTTATTTAAGAAGAATTTGGGTTTAATGCTTCGTAAGTGCCACAAAGAATTTTCCTTTACTCCGTTAGGAGAGTTCTTCAGTCTTAGGTTCCAGATGAAAGAAAAAGAAATAATCCATTTGAATGGTTGTATTTCCGATACTCAAATGCCTCAAAGCTACTTAACTTTTCACAATAGTATTTGCGTTGATTATTTGTCAGTAATACTAATGCAAATAGAAAACGTAATGGATAATTTGGAATAGAACATTAGATAAAATGAAGAGTCTGTTTCAGACAAAATTATTGGTTATATTGTTTCGTTTTTTTATCCTAAAATATTAAGGTATCAGAATTAAGCATTATTTTTAATGAAAGAACAAAAAAAGAAAATGCAGTTATTATTGGAAGAACATTTTTCCCAATATGGGTTCAAGAAAAAGAAGCTTAATAATTATATACGCATTAAAGATGGTAATGTAATACAAGATATTGGCTTTACTACGACAACTCATGGTGAAAGACATGTGATCTATCTGAATCCTGTTGTAGGAGTTATTTATAAGGATGTGGATGAAATAATGGTACAACTTAGAGAAAGGACAAATAGTTGTCTTGAAATGTATACTCCCATGATTTGCCTCCCCATTGGTTATCTTATGCCTGAGAACGATTTCAAAGAATGGAAATTCACCATAGATACAGATGTCAGTGAAAGTGTTGATAACATGGCAAGAGCTATTATAGACTATGGTTTGCCCTATCTTGAAGAGTTGTCGAATGTGGACCAGGTGATTTATGGGCTTGTAGCTTCGAAGTATTCGTATATCGGAGAAGCAAAAGATTATATTTTACCTGTATTGTACTATTTGCATGGGAACAGTGAACAAGCATTGAAAACAGTAGAGGAGTCTATAAAAAAACGCTCTAAAGATATAAATATAGATGAATACAGGGTAATGCAAGCAATATATGGTGAGGATGCTATACAAATTCCATCTAATAAAGCTTTAGATTCTTATATGCCATTTGTTGAGAAGTTCAAGCAACTTTTGAAACAAAAAAAGTAATCTTAGGGCCTGTTTAAATTTTGCTCGGCAAGGGCTATCCCCAAAGCAGGATAGCCCCCTTTTCCACCTGAACATATAGAAGGTCTGACACATATCTGGTTACGAAAAACAAATAAGAAAGAAAAATATCAAGGAGGTTATACAGTCGGTAGTGGTGTTCGTCTCATTACCCTATATCCTTTCCCCAAAAGCAATCAACTTATTCTTGGGAAAGAAAGACCTACCCATAAATTACTGACATGGTATAAGGGATATGCTTCCGAACCTCAAAAAGAAAAAGACAATTGGTATATTGAATTTACAGAAGAAAGCGCAAGAAGATATTATCTGGAACGTCTGCTATTGCATGAGATTGGACATTATGTAAACGAAACATTGGTTCGTAATAAGGCAGCCAGATATAAATCTGAGAATAGTGCCGATAATTATGCTTTTAATATGAAAATAGATATATAAACAGAAGTAATTAAAAAATGGAGCAAAATCTTCAAACCGACGATAAAGACAGGCAGGAATACCCACTTACTGATATAGTGAAACTTGACGCCCCTCTCAATGAGCTACTACAGAAAGTGCCATCTACAGCAGAGATATTGGTTTATAAGCAACAAAATATCAACATCAATGCTCAATGGAAAGATTGGGCTTTAGAGATGTTGATGGCCGGATATGAGATGGAAAATCTTTTTATATTAGCTGGTGAAGACATTCATTGCAATCCTTTTGAATTTGCAGAATTAACAGATAAGATTTTCGAAGAACTGCATCTTAATGAAATCGACTCAAATTCTATCATTATATTATATAGCTTGTTCATAGTAAAATCAGTAATACAATCTCCTGATAAGAATAAAGTGTCTGCTGCTTTGAATAAACTTGAACAAGAATGTATAAATAATGAGTACAACACCTTCTTATACGATTTTTATTTGTTATCTAATGCCATAGACGAGTTGAAAGCATTAGGGGAGCAATGGTATTGGAATGATGCATCTTTAACAAAAGAGAATTGGTATGAATATACTCTCAGGTTCTTCAAACTGTGGATAGAAAATCCTGATCCTAAATATAAAATTCTACGAGAGAATAATTGCAATGCATCTCTCCCCAAAAAGAAGAATATATTCAGTAGACTTATTTCGTATATAAGACGAAAATAAAAGAATACCCATACATACGGCTAATTACGGCTGGACAAATTACAATATAAATCTTTTCAATATCAGAATATAGCCCTATCTTTACGCAAAAATATTAAACGTAAATAATGAGGATTAGATATGCCTTACAGGCATCTTAAAAAACCAAAGATGTTTTTTCATTTTCGATTAGCTAAGAAATAGGAATACAATAAAAAGTTACTAAATAATATGGAACAACAAATTCAACTCAACGACCACAACAAACAGGAATACCCACCTATGCACACCTGCGAGCATATAGTTAACCGTGCCATGATGAATCTTTTCGGTTGTGGACGGTCAGTATCCGCACATATAGAGAGAAAGAAAAGCAAGCTGGACTATGCTTTGGAAACTGCTCCTACCGAGGAAGATGTAAAACGACTGGAAGAAACTGTAAATGCGGTGATTGCGCAAGGATTGGATGTTACCACAGAATTCATCACGCAAGAAGAAGCACAAGGATGCTTTGACTTGAAACGACTGCCGGAAGATGCTTCGGAAACCGTACGCATAGTGAAAGTAGGCGATTATGATGAATGTCTTTGTTTGGGAACGCACGTAAAGAATACCTCCGAAATAGGAGCCTTCAAAGTGATCAGCCACGACTGGAACGAAGAAGCCAAACGCTGGAGAATGCGTTTCAAATTAGTAGCGTTATAAAGCAATTTTATATAATAGACGTACAAAAAGGCATAAAACAAGTAATTTTGTCAGAATATTAGTGACATTTTGTTAATCAGCGAAACTAAAATCAATTGGCACACGTTTTGCAATTATGTTTGTGAACGACGGTTCAGAAACCGCATGGGAAGTGATTGAAAAATAGTTCCTGAAAGCAGTTTAGGACCGGAAGTTCAGAACTAACCGAATGTTTAACTTAAAGGATAGGAGACTAAAATTATGATGCCTGTTAGAAGAACTCAAAATTGGTTACCAAGTATCTTCAATGATTTCTTTGATAACGAATGGATGGAAAAAGCCAATGCAACCGCTCCTGCTATCAACGTGATGGAAACGGAAAAAGAATACAAAGTAGAATTGGCTGCTCCGGGGATGACCAAAGATGACTTCAACGTTCATATTGACGAAGACAACAATCTGGTTATCAGCATGGAAAAGAAGACTGAAAACAAGGAGGAAAAGAAAGACGGTCGCTATCTGCGTCGTGAATTCTCATACTCTAAGTTCCAACAAACCATGATATTGCCGGACAATGTGGACAAGGAAAAGATTGCAGCACAGGTAGAAAATGGCGTGCTGAACATCAATCTGCCGAAGTTCTCAGCCGAAGAAAAACAGAAGAACAAGAAGTCTATTGAAGTGAAATAAGGTTTCCGATAAACCCTACGGATGAATTAACCAGAACGGGCAACCTCTCTTGCGAGAAGTTGCCCGTTTCTTTTTATATCTCCGAATGTATTTATTTGGCCTTACGCGCTCCTTTCAGAAAACGATTGGTCAGCCATTTGCGTACCGGTTCGTCATAAAGCTTCAGGCAGGCATAAGCAAGGACGAAAGCTCCGACAAAGGTCAGTATCATATAAGGAAGACCTTCGGTAATGGTTGCATTATTGTTACATGCCCAAGCTGTGTATGTATATATCAGTGGGTAATGAGTGATATAAACGGGGTATGAGATATCACCCAAAAACTTACAGATACCCACAGAGCGCTTTCCCGTAACTTTGCCACCGGCTCCCATCGAAACAATAATTGGAAAAACAAAGATAATACAAAGCGCCTCATAGAGTCCGTTCATCCAGAAACCATCTTCACCGCCAATACGGGGAACGGAAAGAACTATTACAATCATCAGACTGCACCACCAGAATGCACGTTTTTTCACCCGTATGAGCCAGCCCAGGCGTGAGAGCAACAAGCCTGCAAAGAACGGATAGAGCAAACGGATAAAGCCTACATATTGTTGCTCCCAATTCAAAGCCCACCCGCCTACAATATCACCTTTCGGTGCAGTAAGACAGAGATGCAAAGTGGCACAGGCTGCCAAAAAAACAAGGATGGACAAAGCAACCTTGTTGAATTTACGGACAAACAAAGCATATAGTATATTGCCGATATATTCATAATAGAGCGACCATGCCGGCCCGTTCAGCGGATGCATTTCCGTCCATCCGCGAATGTCCCACTTCAAAGGAAGGGGAAGCAGCGTACAGCCATAGAGCATGATTATCAGAACTGTTCCGACCGAAACATTATCCATATTCGGAAAACAGGGGGATTTCTGGAAGAAAAAGAAAACAGCACCGATGATGCTACCTATAATCACCATAGGATGCAAACGGATGACACGGCGTTTAAAGAAAGTGCCAATACTCATCCGGTTCCAACGGTCATCGTAGGCATAACCGATTACAAAACCTGAAAGCATAAAGAAAAAGTCTACGGCAAGATAACCGTGATTGATAATTTGCGTGAGATGACTGCCACCCGCATGCGCTTCGAAAAGGTGGAAGATTACGACCATAACGGCTGCTACACCACGCAATCCATCCAGGATTTCATAATGCGGCTTGGAAGCGAGATAAGTTGTCTGCGTATTCATTGAGGTATCAGATATTTTAAATTTGCCTGCAAAAGTAGGATAAAAAACAATAATACAAAATTACTCATTATATATATTGCCAATAAACAAGAATAAATTATTCTATTATCCTATTAAATTAATCTTTTTACTTGTTTATATGGCTAATTTTGCGTTCGTTTGTAGTTACTTAATTATAAAACATTACATATGAAAAAAATATCTTTATATGCAATCATCGCCTGGTTAGGTTTGTTATGCAGCCCAACCCTGTTCACCTCATGTTCCGATGATGATTCCGGAGAAACACCTGACCCTCCCAAAGAAGGTCTGGCAGTAAATCATTGGATAGAAGAGACTATGCGGGAAAACTATTTATGGCATAGTGAGATTCCTCAAGAGAGTAAACTGGATTTCAATGCTGAGCCAGAAACCTTCTTTCAATCTCTACTTAGTTTGAAAGATGGGAAAACACGTAATGGAACACATCACTACTATTCTTATATTGAAAAGAACAAAGATTATGTGCCTGACACACGTACCAGCATTGATTCGGACGATACATACGGTATGGAGTTTGTAACTTTCAATATGGTCGATAAAAATAATAAGCCTTTGGGCTATTATCGTTCATGGGTGTTATACGTCTTACCAGGCAGTCCGGCAGAAGAAGCCGGACTTAAACGGGGAGATTGGCTAAGCCACATTAATGGTGTCAAGTTGAATCAGGACAATTTTACGCAACTGCTCAAAGGTCCGGCTATCGAATTAACAATCCTGTTAGATTTTTCAGACGAAAGTAAAACGAAGAATGTGGCATTATCTGCTTCCCGAAAAGTAGAAGACAATCCGCTATATTGTCACACAACACTGGATGCAGGTGGCAAAAAGATTGGATATTTACTTTATAACCATTTTACAACAGGACCGGATGGCTTTAACGACAAAGCTTATGATAACGAAATGAAAGAGATTCTCGGTGAGTTTGCTTCACAAAATGTAGATGAATTCGTACTCGATTTACGCTACAATGGTGGCGGTTACGTAAGTTCGGCAACCATACTTGCAAGTTTATTAGTGGACGAGAGTCATAAGAGTGATATATTCGGGATAGAGACAGACAATAAAGGTAAATCTTTTAACATCAGATTCAATGCTGAGGGGGAAACTACACATTTAAAGTTGAATCGGCTGTTCATTCTGACAAGTTCATCAACTGCTTCCGCATCTGAAGCTGTAATAAACGGATTGATGCCTTATTATGGAAAAGATAATATCATTCTTATCGGTGAAACCACGGAAGGTAAAAACGTAGGTTCTCTTCATTATTCTGATAAGAAATACGAATGGGCTATTCAACCGATTGTGATGCGTATCACAAATAAAGAAGGAGCAAGCAACGATTATAGCGCAGGACTCGATCCGAGTTACCCGCTTGACGAATTCGAGAGCAATCAGTTACTTCCTTTAGGTGATCCTGACGAATATATGCTAAGTTATGCATTAAAAGTGATTAAGGGCACAGCACCCTCCTCTCGCACTGTTGGTTCCCAAAAAGAAAGAATGCGCATACCTGTTTACCAGTCTATAGAAAGACACAGTACAAACGGAGTATTACTACCTCCGGATTATCTGAAAAACAGAGTTACTGAATAAAGCTAAAGGAGTCGGGAAATTGAGTTTTCCGACTCCTTTAGCTTTATTCACCCTAACTACTTTTCCGATAACTCTTCACAGCCCACAGATTAAAGAAAATCGCAAAGGCAAGCAAAGTCCCCAACTGTGGTAAAAGATCTGCGATACCACCTCCACGCAAATATATAGTGCGCATCACCTCCACAAAATATTTCAGCGGATTGAGGGCAGCTATAAGTTGCGCCCACTGCGGCATGCTATGTATAGGCGTAAATAAACCACTCATCAGAATAAGAATCAGCATAAAGAACCACATAACAAACATCGCTTGTTGTAAAGTGCCCGAATGATTGGAAATTACCAGTCCAAAGCCCGAAACCACCAGCAAGAAAACCATCGAAAAAAGATAAATAGTCAGGAAGTGCCCGGCAGGCAAAATGCCATAAAGCAACCAGGCCAAGAAAAAGCAGATAGTAAGTACTATATACCCAATCAGCCAGTAAGGTATCAATTTTGCAAGAATAAAGATGAATTTCCCGACAGGAGTTACATTGATTTGCTCAATAGTCCCTGCCTCTTTCTCGCCAACCACATTGAGAGCCGGAAGAAAGCCGCAAATCATTGTCAGCAGCATAACCATCAATGCCGGTACCATGAAAAGTTTATAGTTCAGATTGGGATTGAACAAATTCTGAGTCGTTATACTCACTTTGGGGAGTGCCCTGCCGGAATGTACTCCATGTGAAGGAGATTCCGCCTGCAATTCGCGTGTATAATCACTGATAATGGAGGAAAGATAAGAACTTCCCAAACCACCCTTAGTCCCATTCACCGCATTGGCAGCAATCAGCAGACGGGGACTTTTACCATGCACCCAGTCTTTTTCAAAATCACGGGGAATTTCCAGAATGATATCAGCAGTGCCTACTTCAACACCTTCCAAACCCTCGTCATATGTATCAGGAAGAGCCGTCGTGCGGAAATAAGTGGATGCACCTATCTTGTCTACAAGGCGGCGGGAAAGGACACTATGGTCATTGTCCACAATGTTCAGGTTGATGTTCTTTATTTCCAGATTCGCAGCCCACGGCATCAGTATCATAATCATGCATGGGAAGACAAGTATCATCTTCGGCAGGAATGAGTTGCGCAATAATTGCTTGAATTCTTTTTCTATCAGAAATTTTATCATAACAGCCACCCTCCTATTCTAATCGGTTCTTAAACTTCTTGAAACTGATAGTAATCAGTATCGTTGCCATTGTAGCAAGAATGCCGACTTCCATCAGAACAAGCGAAATATCCACTCCCTCAATCATCAGTTTACGCACTGCCTGAATATACCAGCGGGCAGGCAGCACGGCTGAAATGCCCTGCAGTATCACCGGCATACTCTCTATCGGAAATATCATGCCGGAGAGCAACATGGTAGGCATCATCAATATCAATCCGGATGCAAGCATGGCGGCAACCTGTGTCCGCGTCACCGAAGAAATAAGCAGCCCCAGAGCCAGCGAAACAAAGATAAAGAGCAATGACACCGTTATGAGCCAGAACAGACTACCAGCTACGGGTACATCAAGCACATAGACTGAAAGCAACAGGATAGTCGTAAGATTGACAAACGACAATACAAAATAAGGCACCGCTTTTGCAAGAATGATGAACAAGGGTTTCACGGGAGACACCAACAGAATTTCCATCGTACCCGTTTCTTTTTCACGGACAATGGAGATGGAAGTCATCATAGCGCAAATCAGCATCAGGATAAGTCCCATCACACCCGGTACAAAGTTGTACGCACTCTTCATCTGCGGATTATAGAGCAGCTTGACTTCGGGAATAATGGAAGTTGCCTGCACACCCGGAGGAAGCATTTCCCGTCCGGCAACGGTTATGATATTGGCAGCATATCCCGCCTGTGTAGTTGCCGTATTAGGGTCGGTGGCATCGGAAATCAACTGCATGCGGGCTTCACCTGTATAAACGCGGTTGGCAAACTGCTCGTTGAAGATGAGCGCCAGATCTATGTCTCCTCGCTTGAAAGCAGCTTCCACCTCTCCGGGAGAATGTAGATAGGTAGTAACGGAAAAGTATTCGCTGGCATCCAGACGGTCGATGATACGGCGGGTAACCATATCGTTGGACGGATCAAGGATGGCTACACGCACGTTCTTCACTTCCGTTGTAATGGCAAAGCCGAAAAGGATAATCTGCACAACAGGCATCCCCAGCAATATCAGCATCGTACGCCTGTCGCGGAAGATATGGAAGAATTCCTTTCGGACAAAAGCTATGAATTGTTTCATTGTCTAATTCTTTATTAATCCGCCGTCCGCACTGCCTCCCGCGCAAGTTTTTGGAACACATCGTCCATAGTGACGGCATTGAATTGTCGTTTTAGTTTATCAGGCGTATCAAGGGCGCGAATCACACCGTCTACCATAATGGAGATACGGTCGCAATACTCAGCCTCATCCATGAAATGGGTGGTGACGAAGACAGTGATGCCACGGTCGGCTGCCTGGTAAATAAGCTCCCAGAACTGGCGTCGGGTGGCAGGGTCCACACCACCGGTAGGTTCATCCAGAAAAACGATTTTCGGCTCGTGAAAGATGGAAACGGAGAAAGCAAGTTTCTGTTTCCAGCCTAGAGGAAGGCTTTTCACCAATGTATCACGCTCCGCACTCAGGCCAATACGTGTAAGCAGTTCATCGGTCTTCCGGGCTATATCATCTTCCGCCATGCCGTAAATTCCGGCAAAGAGGCGAATGTTCTCCCATACTTTAAGATCTTCATAAAGAGAAAACTTCTGGCTCATATAACCGATGTTTTTCTTCACTTCTTCCGTTTGGGCAGCTACGTCGAAACCTGCCACACGTGCCATGCCTTCCGTCGGACGACTCAGTCCGGTGAGCATACGCATGGCAGTAGTCTTTCCGGCGCCATTAGCTCCCAGGAAGCCAAAGATTTCTCCCTTATGAACGCGGAAAGAGATATGGTCGACGGCGGTGAAACTTCCGAAACGTTTGGTCAGTCCGTCCACTTCGATGACATATTCCTCTTTCTGTTCCGCCTTGCCATGCTGCAAGCCTGCCGGACAAAGTATATCTGAAAATTGCTCCAGAATGCGTTCCGGAGTGTCTATTCCATGTATCTGTCCTTCATTGATGAAGGCGATGCGGTCGCACTGGCGCGCTTCGTCAATGATAGGTGTAGAGGCGATGATGGTAATACCTTGTGCTTTCAAACGACGAAGCATTTCCCAGAATTCCTTACGGGAGACAGGGTCAACACCCGTCGTAGGCTCATCGAGAAAGAGGACATCCGGTTTATGGATAAGCGCACAACTAAGGGCGAGCTTCTGCTTCATGCCTCCGGACAATGCTCTGGCACGGCGTTTCTTGAAAGGTTCTATTTGCTGGTAGATGTCTTTCACCAAGTCGTAGTTCTCTTCAATGGTGGTATGGAAAACAGTGGCGAAGAAGTTCAGATTTTCTTCTACCGTTAAATCCTGATAGAGAGAAAAACGTCCGGGCATATAACCCACACAGCGGCGAATTTCCTTATAATCCCGCACCACGTCCAAGCCGCAGACGGAAGCAGTCCCGTTATCGGAAAGCAGCAAGGTGGTAAGGATACGAAAAAGAGAAGTCTTCCCCGCCCCGTCGGGCCCGATGATTCCGAACAATTCGCCTTGCGGAACAGTAAAGGAAACACCGCGCAGGGCTTCCACTTTACCATAACTTTTGGTGACTCCGTTTACAATAACTGCATGTTCCATAACACTTATCATTTATCTTTAAACTCCACCCCTCCATACATACCTATCTTCAGATAGCCTTCATTCTTCACGGCTATCTTGACGGCATATACCAGATTGGCACGTTCATTCTTCGTCAAAATGGTCTTCGGAGTAAACTCGGAAGTATCCGAAATCCAGGTAACAACACCCGGATATTGTTTATGCTCATCGGTGCCATAGTCAGAGAAAACAGTAACCTTCTGTCCCAACTTTACTTGTGACAGTTGCTCGGAAGTGATATATGCGCGAAGATACATCTGCTGTGTATCGGCAATCTTGAAAAGTGGTGTGCCCACAGCGGTCAATTCTCCTGCTTCGGCGTATTTGGCCAGCACGGTTCCGGTTATCGGAGAGGTGATATAACACTTCTTCAATTGATCTTCCACCTGAACCACCTGAATGCCGACAGATGAACTCTGCCACGTCAGACTCTGGTGACTGTTGGACAATGTGGAGTTTTGTGCCACAAGCTGTTTCCGGAGCACTTCAAGCTGGTCGTCCGCATCATCCAGTTGTTTCTGATTGGCGGCACCCACTTTTAATAAGTTTGCCACACGGTTACGTTCCCGTTCAGCAGCCGTTATCTGTTCCTTGGTGGCAGCCACTTGCTTCAAAATATCGGGGCGCTGTTCTTCAACGGATTTAATATTGGCTTCCAGTTGCAGCTTTTTCAGATAAAGTTGCACGGTATCCACTACACCGACTTCCTGACCTGCTTTCAGCACAGTGCCTTCTTCTATATTGAAGTAAAGCAACTTGCCCGATGCTTCGGCGGACACAAGCACTTCAGTAGTCTCGAATGTTCCGGTAGCATCATATTCTGGAGTACCATTTCCACAAGCGGAGAAAAGGGCCAATAGGGAACAAAGTCTCAGTAAATTCTTTGATTTCATAATGATCTATATTTTTATATGCCTTTAATTATTCAATGTATATTTCAAATTCCAAAGATTCATCAGCAATTGCACCTCATGTGCAGCTTTAGTCTGGCGTGCCAGATTCTCAGATGTAATTTCACGTAGCATATCGGTAACGGTAAGCGTCCCATTCGCCACTTTTGCCTCGGCAGCCTTTCTGATGTTGACACGTAAACGGATAATCTCGTCATCATCCGCCATCTGTTTGCGCATAGAAAGTATGGCAGAATTCTGCTGGGTGGATTGCAGATGGGTATTAAACAGGAAAACATCTCGGTTTGTCTCCAACAGCCTACGACTATTGTCTATCAACTTGCGGTCGTTACGCAAAGTATACAGACTGCCAAAGTTCCACGACATACGGACTCCCGCCACATAATATGCAGAGAAATCATCCTTCAACATATTCAGCCCCGGATTGCCGTAAGCTCCCTGCACAAACAGACCGAAGCGAGGACGCAAACGGGTTTTCAAGGCAGACTCCTGCACATTCAGTTGGCTTCCCTGTGCATCGAACCAGCGAAGTTCGGGACGGTTGTTCACGAGTGACGCCGATTCAAGAATATCCGCAGGTTTCTGTAAAGTAGTCGTGATACCGATTTCCTTTCCTATGAATATGGAAAGCATACTCAGATACGCTTGTCGCGAAGATTCCAGTTCAATGCGTTTCTGGCGGGTATTCAGCATCTCCACGCTCACGGCATCCAAGTCGCTTTGATTGGCAATACCATTTGCCATATAGTTAGAAACTTGTTTGTGGGTACGCTCCAAGTCTTCTTGCAGAAGCTGATTCTGTCGTAATTGTTCGTCCAGTAATAAAATACCGAAGTAAACCTGATTCACACGATCGTTCAGTGCATACATATCCACTTCCTGCTTCTCGCGGTCTACGTCCGAAATAGCCCGCGTCAGTTGCCTCTTTGAGTGTATATCACCACCATCCCAAATGTTCTGCGAAACTTCAAGCATCATCTGATACTGGTCTTTAGACATACTTTTTATATCAATGCCTGGTATATCCACCGGAAGTTTTGTGACGTCGCTCTGATAGGTTGCTTTTCCCGAAATAGAAAACTGCGGTAAATATCCTTTTCCAGCATTGGCAAGATTATATTCACGTGCCTTTTCTATCAACCCGTATTGGCGCACCAGCGGATAGTTAGCCTGTGCCTGGCGCTGACATTCTTCCAGTGTCAACTGGGCGTGCATCAGCGCAGCCGTGAACAGAAAAGCAAAAGAAAAAATCGTTCGTTTCATGTCTATTATTAATTAGTTATGAGCTATGGTGCAAAGATAGACCATAAAGCTACATAAATACTTTCTATTAGTCGAATGATATGTTCCATTTGTTCGATACATAGTCTATAAAGACATAAAACAGCACGATTTTATTACCTTTGCCACAGATATACATCCCTAACAGAAGCAAAACAATGAAGAAAAATAAACCTCTGAATCTTGATTTTCAAGAAATAAAAGAGAATGCAGAGTTCATCACCCGTGCTGAATTCCGTTCTATCCACCGCGGCATCGGAATGGTTATCAGCTTTGCACAGATGCAAAGTTCACTGTTCCGCGTCGGACAACCCTACCGTGCAAAAGAGAGTCGTATCATTCGCATCATCCAAGGCATAGGGAGAATCTCAATCAACTTGGTAGAGCATGATGTGGAGAAACAGATGATTGTCGTCATCCCTCCAAACTCACTTATAGAAGTAATAGATATAAGCCCGGATTATGATTTTCAGGTCATTGTCCCCGAGAATGATTTCCTGCCGGCTGTGCAGAGCAATAGCATAACGGACCTATACGGCAGACAGGAAATTGTGCTCTCGCTGGGTACGGAAGAATGGGAACATACCGGCGAGTTTTTTTCCCTGCTTTGGGAAAGCATGCACCGTTCACCCTTCCGCACCGAAGTAGTGCAACATTTGGTAACTGCCATATTATATGATATAAGGTATATGTTCAACCAGAAACAGACAGCCTCCCGCACACGCTTTTCCCGCCAGGAGGAGACATTCAATCGCTTTATAACTTTGATAAACGAGCATGGTAAACATGAACGAAACATCAGCTTTTACGCCGACAAACTGTGCCTAACGCCCCATTATCTGAGTACGGTGATTCGTGAAACAAGTGGGCAGACAGTGATGCAATGGATCAACCAAGCGGTTATCCTTGAAGCAAAAGTATTGCTGAAACATAGCGATATGCTGGTATTCCAGATTTCGGATGAGCTGAACTTTCCCAATCCATCGTTCTTTTCAAAGTTTTTTAAACGAATGACTGGGATGACTCCGGCAGAGTATCAGAAGAATACGTAAAAAAAACAAAAGGGTGTCGCTCTTCTCGAAGTTATATAGAAAGAATTATAAATGTCTTACAGCAGGACAATGCGTTTCTGCATAATATCCATTAACTGCGCTTTCAATTGCTTGGCATTGATAGGCTTGGGCATATAGCCATCGAAACCACTTTCCATGACCTTTTGCTCGTCCGAAGCATAGGCAAAGGCCGTGACAGCAATGATAGGGGTCTTTGCCGAGTACTTACGGATTTCCTGCGTAGCTTCATACCCATCCATCACAGGCATATTGATGTCCATCAGCACAATCTGCGGATTATGTTCCCTAAACATCTCCACCGCTTCCCTACCATCCCAGGCATGAATCAGATGGTAGTCAAATTTAAGGATAGACTCAAACAATTTGTAATTACTTGCATTATCTTCCGCTATCAGGATAGTTAGCTTGCCCTTTTCCACTACGATGGGTTGAAGATTTTCTTGCTTCCTCGTTTTATCCACAGCCACAGCCGATGCATAGGGCAATGTGAACCAGAAAGTCGAGCCCTGTCCTTCTTCCGACTCCACACCGATCTTTCCACCCATGTGATCCAACAACGTCTTGCAGATGGAAAGCCCCAATCCGGTTCCTTGTGCAAAAGAGTTTAGTTTGACAAAGCGTCCGAAGATATTCTGCTGCTTATCTTTTGGAATGCCACATCCGGTATCCGCTACATAAAAATACAGCTCCTTTCCCCGTAGTTCATAGCCAAAACGGATGCTCCCTTTTTGGGTGAATTTAATGGCATTAGTCACTAGATTTATCATCAACTGGGATAATCGGTTCTTCTCCGTATGGACTATGCAAGTTTCCGCCGGTTCCACAAACTCCAGTTTCACCGCATCCGATTTCACCCTAAGCAGCAGACCACATTCCAACTCTTTCATCAATGCATTCAGGTTGACATTGGAATACTTGAAATCCAATGTACCGGCTTCTATTTTCGACAAGTCGAGAATGTCACTTATCAGTTGCAACAACAGTGTATTATTGTTCTCAATGATGCTGACATATTCCTGTTTTTCCTGCTCCTCTTCAGTAGATGCCAATATACCCGAGAAACCGACAATTGCATTCAACGGAGTACGTATCTCATGGCTCATATTGGCAAGGAAAGCCGATTTCAAACGATTGGACTCTTCGGCACGGTCTTTCGCCGTGGTAAGTTCCTGCTCCATCTTCTTGCGATTGGTGATGACGAGGGAGGAGCCAACCAGCGTAAGCGGTTTTCCATTCTCGTCACGTGTCTCGACGGCGGCTTGGGCTTCTACCCAATCTATCTTGTGCAGATTATTTTTTTGTACGTTGACTATCCGGTATTCTTCTTTCACTTTCTCCGACCGTCCTTCAATCAGGTCCTGATATGCTTTTTCCACCCGTTGGCGGTCCTCCTTAAATATCTTGGAGAAATATTGGGAATCGGGCACAGCCAGTTGTTCTTCTCCCACATCTCTCCCAGCAGTACTCAATTCAATCGGCTTGTTGATGTCACACAAAATAGTTTTGCTCAATAAGTCCCATTTCCAAGGAACGATATTGGCTACATCAAGAGCCATGGCAAGCTTATTATTCGTAGCACTCAGTTTCTGCTGTGTCTTATGTAGCTCCGTACTGTCCAGACAGAAAACATCAATCATATTGCCATGATTCGTACCTTTCAATATCACATCATAGAAGGTGTTGATAGCCTTGAAGTAATAAGGAAATGCGATCGCCCTGTTCTCCGCCAATGCAATCTTGGTGAAGTGTAGGAACTCAGCCATGGATTCAGGAAATATTTCACTGGCTTTTTTGCCGATAACCTCTTCTTTACGATAGAAGTGTTTCTCAAATTCCGAATTCACATTCCGATAAATCAGCTCGAGGGGAGCGCCGTTTTCATCAGTAACCAGTTCCTCCTGCATATAGAGCAAAGGCATATTATTCACCAGATTTTTATAGGTAGCCATCATGTCTATCTCTTTCTGTTGCGCCCTCTTCAACTCATTCAAATTACAGATGCGGTAAAGAAAGAATAGAGTCAGCAACAAAGTACCAAGGAGTGTTCCCACAATAAAATAACGGTAATGTTCCCAGAATGTAGGAGGCTTATTAAGGAAATGGGTATCGGCAGGACACTGTGAAGCAGAAAGACCTTTACGTTGTAGCACTTCGTAATTAATGACAGGCGCCCCGTCCAATGGAATATAGAAGGGAATATCACGTGCTTGTTTTCCTTCCAATATTTCCTTCATCACCTGATGCAACCTCTCGTGATAGAGTGCCTGATTGTAGGTATATCCTCCGACCATACCTTCCTTTCCGCTTGCGATGTCTACAAAGTTCAGAGAGAACAAGGGAATGGAAACTGTAGCAATGAGTTTATGAGAATTGGTTGTCAGCGAAGTATTGCCAGCAAACGTGGATTTACAAAACCATGAGGAAAACAGAACTCCTGTTGTTCTGGGATTTTCATGATACAAGAAGTCCAGCAACTGGTTTGTGGTCATCCGCTCAGAAGATAAAAACTGAAAACCGATGTTCGGATAATGAGTATTCAGCTCTTCTTCTAGAATCGCCGCACCATTTTGGTTGACCTGTCGGCCATCACCTATAAAAATCAATTCCTCCATATTAGGAATCATCTGTTTTATTAAACCGATATTCTCGCGGAGATAGAGATTAGCATACAGAAAGGTCAAGTTGTAAGGTTCAGACAAGTCAGAAAGATGAATCCGATCGGCCTTCTTAATAGGCTGTTTGCGAAAATAGGCTTCTTGTGGTCCTACATAATCTTCCTGCGCGCAGAGTATGATAGGAACATCTCCCCACATCTTTCTCAACTCATCACGCAATATCAAAGCAGGATTTCCCAACAATACTACCATACGGGGACGTTTCTGATACTTACATAAAATAGTATGCTTAAACTCCTCCAAAATGGTATCATTATTAATCAGCAGCATATTCATATGCTCTGCATAAAGAGCAATATTAGGGTCTCCTTGCGCAAATTCCGTCATGCTGGAAATCACCCGGCTGCTCCAGGGAGAAGCGTCTGTGTACGAATTAATACATAGAATGTATCGTTCCGCATTAATCTCGTCTTTCTGTGCACTAAGTGTATTTATAGACAAAAGACAGAGAATAAAAAAAGAATATAGTATTTTCATCTGTGTTGGAAATATTTTATGTCTTGTAGAAATGATTTATTCCCGCATTGCAAAAGTAATGAAAAAAGTAGATAAAAAACAAAACTTGTTTAATTTTTATTATTCTGAACGCAGAAATGTAAAGGAACAGGGGCTTAGCTCTTTACTCCAAATGCCACACTTTATCATCCGGAATGCCACACTTGACAACACTTGAAGTGTGGTATTCCGGATGATAAAGTGTGGCATTCCGCCCGTTCAGATGTGGCATTTGTCTACATGATTCCACAGCAGATAAAAGATGTGATTTACAATTTTCTTTTTTCCCTGCAATACGACCGGTGCCCGTAGACGACAATCACCACGAAACAGATGAACGGAAGGATGAATGAGAGGTTCACGGCAGGCATGCCCAGCAATGTATGGCAATCAATGATACTGGCTTGGAGTGGCGGCAACACCGAACCTCCCAGAATAGCCATAATCAATCCAGCAGCACCGAATTTGGCATCATCACCCAATCCCTGCAAAGCGATACCGTAAATTGTGGGAAACATCAGAGACATACAGGCAGATACGCCCACCAGACAATACATGCCCCAGATATTTTGGAAACCGATTACTCCGGCAGTAAACAAACAGGCGACAATAGCCAACACTTTCAATAATAGTCCCGGGCTGAGGTATCGCAGAATAAACGTACAAATGAAGCGACTGGCACAGAAGATAACCATAGCAATGATATTATACTGTTGTGAAAGAACTTCCGCCGCCTTTTCTTCCATACCTTGCGACATAAACAAGCGGGTGCCGTACTGGATAACGAATGTCCAGCACATAATTTGCGCTCCTACATAAAAGAATTGGGCAATTACTCCTTCACGGTAATGGTGTATCATGAATATCCGCTTCAATGTAGGCAGGAAGTTGATGCCATGAGACTGGTCGCCATTCTTCGGCATCTTCACCATTCGGATTACGAGCAACATGGCCAGAATTACAAGCCCGATGATGAGATAAGGAGCAATCAATACCATCAAATCAGAATCGCGTACAGCCGCAAATTCCGTATCCGAAAGTTGACTGCGTTCTACCGTATCCATCGGATTGAGACGGTTCTGAATGAAATTCATAGCCACATACATACCCAGCAACGAACCCATCGGATTGAAAGACTGTGCCAGATTCAGGCGGCGGGTAGAGGTAGCCTCATCACCCATAGAGAGGATGTAAGGATTACAACTCGTCTCCAGAAACGACAAGCCGCACGTCAAGATGAAATAAGCTATGAGAAAAGGATAATAATTCCCCGTTAACATAGCAGGATAGAACAGGAATGCACCTATGGCATACAGTCCCAATCCCAGCAACACACCCGCCTTATAGGAATACCTGCGGATGAAGATTGCCGCCGGAAATGCCATAGCGAAATATCCGCCATAGAAAGCCACCTGCACCAATGCCCCGTCAGTGACACTCATACGGAAGATTTTGGAGAAGGCTTTCACCATCGGATTAGTGATGTCGTTGGCAAAGCCCCACAAGGCGAAGCAACTGGTGATAAGTATGAACGGAATGAGATAACTTACTCCGTCTTTGCTGATAATACTGGTTTTCTTGGTGTTGTTCATGGTATTTCTGTCTTTTGTCAGTTAGTCATATAAGTGGAAAATTCGTTCCATCGGCTGCCATTTCTCGGCGGCAGTGGAACCGGGTTTCACAAGCTGGAAGATGGCCATATAGTCTTCCCATTCCTGTTGTCGCGGCAGGGAGGCAAGGCGTTCCATAGCCGTATCCCAGTCGAAGCCCACAGGCACTTCGACAATCATAAACAGGCGGGTGCCTAACAGATAGATTTCCATTTCCAGAATACCTGCTTCACGGATACCGGCAGGTATTTCGGGCCAGATGGCTGTCTGGCTGTGACGACGACGATATTCGGCTATCAGTTCCGGGTCGTCACGAAGTTCCAGTGTCCGGCAGATGCGCTCCACAGGTTGATGATGCTCTTTGGCAGGATAACGTTTGATTGATGTGTCCATAGTTATTTTATTAAAATGCAAATAAACCAATTTAAATGAAGAATGAGAAATGAAGAATGAAGAATTTTGCTGCGCTGTAAAAGCATGCCGAAAGGAAATTCTTCATTCTTCATTTCTCATTCTTCATTTAAAAAAGTCCTGGCTTGCACCAGAATATTTCCGATAGCAGTAGCCTCCACAGGTCCGGCGATGACAGGAATGCCCAGTGCATCGGCAGTCAGACGATTCAGCAATGCATTGCGGCAACCACCGCCGATAATATTCAGTTGCTCTATTGGAGACGGAAGCAAGCGGTTCAGTTGCTCAATGGCCCGTTTATAACGTTGGGCAAGTGATTGAAGTACACAACGCACGTACTCACCCGAAGTGACAGGAATGGGTAACTGATGTTCACGACAGTAATCAGCTATGGTAGCTTCCATATCAGCCGGATTCTGAAATACTTTATTGTCCACATCAATAACCGAAGAAATATCCGCACTTTCAGCAGCAGAAAGCAATACATCATAAGTACACTCCTCGCCCCTCTCTTTCCATTGTGCCATGAGACGCTGAAGTATCCACAAGCCGGTGATATTCTGGAGAAAACGGATCTTTCCGCCTACTCCACCCTCGTTGGTGAAACCGCATATCCGAGCTTCTTCCGTGAGAATGGGCTCGTCCAGTTCCACCCCCAGCAAAGACCAGGTTCCCGAACTGAGGAATGCACAACGCGATTTATCCACTTGCGTCTCAGGAATAGCAAAAACGGCGCTTGCCGTATCGTGAGAACCGACAGCAATCACATCCACTTCTTCCGTAAAACCGATTTCTTCGGCAATCTCCGGTTTCAGCTTGCCGCGCACGGTGCCTGGCATCACAATATCACCAAAAAGATGTTCCGGCACTCCTAAACGGCGAATTAACTCCCAGTTCCAGGTACGGCTACGGGCATCAAGCAATTCGGAGGTAGAGGCAATGCAATACTCATTGTTCGCCACCCCGGTCAGGAAGAAACTGAAAAGATCGGGCATGAACAAAAGGCGGTCCGCCACTTCCAACTGCACATCATTGTTCTTCTTCATACTGTAGAGTTGAAAGAGCGTATTGATAGACATTACTTGTATCCCCGCTTCGGAATAATGACGGGAAAGATTACCACCAGGATAGTTTCTGAAAACATTAGCATCCATACACGGAGAATTCAGATCCGAAGTATCAAAAAATTCTTCCGGCAAACCATCCGTCCGCGAATCACGATAGCAAACTGGATTTCCCAACAGATTTCCATTCCTATCTATTAAAGCAAAATCCACACCCCAGGTATCAATACCGATGCTTCTGATATGATACCCTTTGCGCACAGCCTGCCGAAGCCCATTCTTCATCTCGTCGAACAAGGCAAGGAAATCCCAATACACATGATTGCCCATCCGCACCTGGCGGTTCGGAAAACGGTACACCTCTTCCAGCTTCAGCGTACCCTGGCAGGTGGAACCGGCCATCACACGACCGCTTCCACCTCCAAAATCTACTGCCAGATAGGTATTCATCATTTGGTTTTCTTCCCTAAGATGTACGTTTCAAGATCATCTATCTCTTCGGGAGTAAGCACCGTGTAGTCGCCTCCGGACTGGATGATGATGCGACACGCCATCTCAAAGAACATGGCACGCTCAAAGGCTTGGTCAAAATCCTTTCCGCATACCACTTGCCCGTGTTTCAGCAACAAGACGGAATTATGGCCTTTCAAAGCGTCAATCACTCCCTGCGCCAGCTCTTTCGACCCAGGACGAAAATAAGGCACTACCGGAATTTCACTTCCCACATGGCAAGGTACCTCTGCTGTCACATTGAAGTTCGTGGGACGATTCTTCATGCAAGCCACAGCCGTAGCATAGTGCGACTGAAAATGCAGGACTACATTCACATCGGGACGTTCACGCAATACACCGAGGTGGAAACCGCTCTCCATGGAAGGTTTCACCCCATTCAGCACTTCTCCGGTGGAAAGGCGGCAAACGGCCACTTTCTCTTTCGGAAGGGAAGGTACCCATGAGCCTGTGCCCGAAAGCAAAACCTCGTCGCCAATGCGCCAGGAAATATTGCCACTACTGCAAATTGTCAATCCGGCATCTCCTACCCGATGCGCCTGGGCAATGAATTGTTCTATCTGTTCGTTAGTTATCATGTTTCTGTTATTTCAATGTTTATTTATAAATCGGACCATAAGTTGTGCAAGCGCGATAATCCGCCCCTTCCTTATCCATACCAAACGCATTCCATGCAGCCGGACGGAAAATCTTCTTCTCATCCACATTGTGCATACAAACCGGGATGCGAAGCATAGAAGCCAATGTAATCAAATCCTGACCAATATGTCCATAACTAATAGCACCATGATTGGCTCCCCAGTTGTTCATCACCGAATATACATCTTCAAATGCCGGTTTGTCGCACAAGCGGGGCACAAACCAAGTCGTAGGCCAGGTACGGTCCGTACGTTCATCGAGCAGCTTGTGAACTTCCGGTTCAATCTCCACCGTCCATCCTTCTGCAATCTGGAGCACGGGACCGAGACCTTTCACAAGATTCAGACGGCTCATCGTTACAGGCATGCCGCCTTTAGACAGGAAGTTGGAAGAGAAACCACCGCCACGGAAATAGTCACGATTGGCAGGATACCAAGTAGTTGCTTCCAGGCATTTTTCCATCTCGGCTTCCGAAATTTCCCAATGAGGTTTCATCACAGGCTCACCTTGTGCATTTGTTTGCTGACCTGTACCGTCCAAAGTAGTGGCACCGGAGTTAATCAAGTGAATGATACCATTGGCAGCCATACCGGTAAGTTCTTTACCTGTAACGCGTTTCACAGCCTCGGGACTCCAATACGTACGCACATCCGAGAAGATTTGGGCACGGTTCGTCAGCAAATGACCGAAAAGCATGGCCACACCATTGCAAGCATCGTTTTCAGTAGCCACCACATAGGCCTCACGGATACCATTCCAGTCGAATGAAGTGTTGAGTAAAGCTTCGGAGTAGTCGCCATTCGGATAAAAATCTGTCCACTGGCGCTGTCCCTGAAAACCGGCGGCAATGGCATTATGTCCAAGTGCTTCTTCTTTGAAGCCCATCTCACGCAGCTTCGGATTACCTTGCATCAGGTCGCGCATGATGATGGTCATCTTTACAATGAATTCCCAGTCTTCATCCTTCTGTTCGCGGGTCTTGGTCTTAGCGGGAAGATTGAAATCCTTGCCTTCATTCTTCTTGCAATACTTCTCTGTCCATGCCATCGCTTTAGCAAACTCTTCCTTATCATAAATACCTTCGGTCATACGGCGGATGATTTCAGTCAGGTCAACAGATTCGCAACGAATGCCCAGATATTCCTGGAAGAAATCGGGATTGACAATAGAACCTGCGATACCCATGGAAACGCTGCCCATTGACAGGTAAGATTTTCCCCTCATGGTTGCCACCGCCTGTGCGGCACGGGCAAAACGCAAAAGTTTCTCAGCCACATCAGCAGGGATAGAATTATCATCCAAATCCTGCACATCGCGGCCATAAATACCGAATGCAGGCAAACCTTTCTGTGCATGTCCCGCCAACACGGCAGCCAGATACACCGCTCCCGGACGCTCCGTACCATTAAAGCCCCAAACAGCTTTCGGATACTGCGGATTCATGTCCATCGTCTCAGCACCATAGCACCAGCAGGAAGTCACCGTAATGGTAGAACCTACCCCTTCGCGCTCAAACTTCTCGGCACAGGCTGCACTTTCCGCTACGCGTCCGATGGTACTATCTGCAATCACACATTCCACGGGACTTCCGTCACCGTTCTTCAAATTATTGGTGATCAATTCGGCTACTGCTTTAGCCAAATTCATAGTCTTTTCTTCAAGACTCTCGCGCACACCACCCTGGCGGCCATCAATGGTGGGACGAATCCCGATTTTCGGATACTTTTTCATACTCTTATTTTATTGGGTTAATAATACTTCATCTATGCTGAACTATGCTGAAAGCATTCCATAAAAAAGGCTATAAAGAACCTCTTAAATGAATTTTTGTCGGCAGATACACTTGCACGGGTTTACCTGTCAGGATAAAGTCTGCCGTCATGGTCCCCATCTCTCTCCAGTCTACGCTCATAGCTGTAATGCCTTTGTCAATCACTTCGTAAGCAGGGGTATCGTTGTAGGCTATCAGACCAAAATCCTCTCCACACGTCAATCCTGCGACATGGCTTCTTTTCACAATCTCCACAACATCCACCTGCCGAATGGCAATGTAAACTTCTCCTGCACGTACCTCCTGTTCATCCATCGTTTCTATAACGGCATAATCCAGACGATTATCTGTACAGTACTTCTTGAAATAGTCGCATGTCTCTTTGGGATGCTTGCTCTCTTTCGGCAGAAAAAGAATAAGCCGATGATAGCGTTGCAACCTATCGGACAATTGCGACATTGCCCCATAGAAAGCCTCGCCAAAGTCCTGACAGATGTAGGAATACTCCCGTTTATCAAACCGACCGAAATCAAGCAGCAACAATCGGGAAGTATCTATCTTATAGAGATATGAAGAGAATTTTTCATTGTCGAAGTTCATTACAACGTACTTATTATACCGCCCTATGGAATCGCGAAGCAAGGCGTTGAATAATGATTCATTGTACTGATGGAACCAAAGATCCACCTTATATTGAGCAGAAAGGCGGCGGACGAAGCTGTTATAGAGTGTGTCCTTGAAAGGGGAATATTCATCGAGCAGGAACAGGATATTCTTCTGGCGATTGACTACATAATAGCCTTTACCTGGCGTAGAGTCTATAATTCCCCGCTCTTTCAGGTCGATAAATGCCTTGAACACCGTGTCGCGGGAAACTTTATAATCATGGCTCAACTGATTGATGGAAGGCAGGGCGGCATCCGTCTTATAGCGCCCCATAGAGATGTCCTGGCTAATGAGGTCGGCCAGTTGTTTTACCTTCGTTGTCTGTTGAGTGAAAATTGTTTTCATACTGATACAGGTTTAATCAAGGATTAAAGTAGCAAAGCCAACTATGCTGAACTGTGCTGGCGCAAAGTAAGGTTATTTATTTGAAACCAAGAAGAAAGAGGCGTATGTTTTGCAACATATAAAAACTAAAAAGACTCCGCTGCATCTGAAGTGCAACGGAGTCCTATTTTTAGGTTTATCAAAATAAATCCGAGTGTGTGCCGGTATTTAGCAATAATAAAGTCAATTCCTTATCATCCTGTGCCCATATTAGCAACCAGTCCGGTTTAATATGGCATTCCCAACAACCGGAGAATTGTCCTGACAACAAATGAGGCTTATATTCAGCCGGAATAAAGCCATTCTCCTGTAAAAAAGTAATCACTTTATATAAAAGCCCAATATCCAATCCTCGCTTCTGACAGCGTTTTAAGTCTTTCTTAAACTGTCCGGTATATGTTAACGAATATGCCATCAGCCCAAGATTTGTTTAAACAGCTCATCAGCATCCTTAGCTTTGTACACACGACCGGCTCTCACATCTTCCATAGCCTTCTCTATACCCGACTTTTTGTCAGTAATAGTCCAGCCCATTTTCTTTGCCAATTCCTTAAATAACTTCAAGTCAGCTTTCGGCAACTCAAATGAAATGGTTTCCATCGTTGTATCCATAATCTACTCTCCTATACTTATCATTGATATTTGCAAAGTTAAGCCATTCTCCCTGACTAACAAATATATTTCTCACTTTGTTATGCAAAGAAACATGAAATTATTTATACTCTTCCCACGACTTAATCGCAATATCATCCACACTCATCGTACAGAAAGCATTGATGAAAGCACTTGCCAGACGGGCATTCGTAATCAGCGGCACATTAAGGTCAATGGCAGCACGGCGTATTTTGTAACCGTTGTCCAACTCGCCTGCGGTGAGGTTCTTCGGAATATTCACTACCATATCAATCTCCTTATTGTGCAGCATATCCAGTGCCTGCGGATGATTTTCCGGCTCACTGGGCCAGTAGACGCGGGTATTCTCCACTCCGTTCTCTGTAAGGAAGTTGCTGGAACCGCCTGTGGCGAAAATCTTATACCCCTTCTTCTGCAACATACGGGCGGCAGAAAGCATATCCACTTTCTGTTTCGGCGTACCCGTAGAAAGCAGAATGTTCTTCTTTGGAATACGGTAACCAACCGAGAGCATGGCTTTCAGCACAGCACAGGAAGTATCGCTTCCGATACAACCAACCTCTCCCGTAGACGCCATGTCCACACCCAGCACCGGATCTGCCTTTTGCAGGCGATTGAAAGAGAATTGGCTGGCTTTGATGCCCACATAGTCGAGTTCAAACAGATTCTTGTTCGGTTTCTCCACCGGAAGCCCAAGCATGACTTTCGTAGCCAGTTCAATCAGGTTTATCTTCAATACCTTGCTGACGAACGGGAAACTACGCGAAGCACGCAAGTTACACTCAATCACCTTGATATCATTCTCACGAGCCAGATACTGAATATTGAACGGACCGGAGATATTCAGTTCCCGTGCAATCTCACGGCTGATGCGTTTGATGCGGCGCACAGTCTCCACATATAATTTCTGTGGCGGGAACTGGATCGTTGCATCACCGGAATGCACACCGGCAAACTCAATATGTTCGGAGATGGCATAGGCAACAATTTCACCGTTCTGTGCCACAGCGTCCATTTCCACTTCCTTGGCATGCTCGATGAACTGGCTGACAACAACCGGATGCTTCTTCGATACATTAGCAGCAAGCTGAAGGAAACGTTCCAGTTCTTCCTGATTGGAGCAGACGTTCATTGCCGCACCGGAGAGCACATAAGACGGACGCACCAGCACCGGGAAACCTACTTCTTCCACAAATTCGTTAATATCGTCCATACTCGTAAGTTCGCGCCAGCGTGGCTGGTCTACGCCGATACGGTCCAGCATGGCGGAGAACTTCTCACGGTCTTCGGCATTGTCGATGCTTTTAGCGGAAGTTCCGAGGATAGGCACATTCTGTGCATCCAGACGCAAGGCGAGGTTATTCGGTATCTGTCCTCCCGTAGAAACAATGACCCCATGTGGATTTTCCAATTCGAGGATATCCATTACACGTTCAAAGGTGAGTTCATCAAAATAGAGGCGGTCGCACATATCGTAGTCCGTAGATACGGTTTCGGGGTTATAGTTAATCATGACGCTGCGATAGCCCTCTTTACGGATGGTATTCAATGCCTGCACGCCACACCAGTCAAATTCCACGGAAGAACCGATACGGTATGCACCGGAACCGAGAACAACAATGGATTTGCGGTCGCCCAGATAACGGACATCGTTAGCAACGCCGCTATACGTCAGATACAGATAATTGGTCTGTGCAGGGTACTCTGCTGCAAGGGTATCAATTTGCTTCACCACAGGAAGGATGCCAACACTCTTGCGGAGTGCACGAATGGCAAGAATACCGTCTTCACTATCCATACACTTCTCCAAACCGATAGCACGGGCTATCTGAAAGTCAGAAAAGCCTTGCACCTTAGCCTTTCGCAATAGTTCTTGCGCCGCTTTGTCATTCTGAACGAAGTGAAGAATCTCTTCTCCTCTGCACTGCGCTGAGGGAGTAGATTCTTCGGCGAGCTCAGAATGACAGAGCCCCTGCAGCTCCTTGCTGGTATTCATGATGTTCATCAGCTTCTCCAGAAACCACTTGTCAATCTTCGTCAGTTCGTGCACCTGGTCTACGGTATATCCGGCGCGGAAAGCCTTTGAAATAACAAAGATGCGCTTGTCTGTCGGTTCACGCAGAGCCTTATCTATATCGGCAATGACGAGTTCCTTGTTCTCCACGAAACCGTGCATGCCTTGCCCTATCATTCTCAAACCCTTCTGAATAGCTTCTTCAAAGGTACGTCCGATAGCCATCACCTCGCCTACAGACTTCATCGAAGAACCAAGTTCCTTGTCTACTCCATGAAATTTGCCCAAGTCCCAACGAGGAATTTTGCAGACTACATAGTCCAAAGCAGGTTCAAAGAATGCGCTCGTGGTTTTTGTCACGGAGTTCTTCAGGTCGAACAGACCATAACCGAGTCCGAGTTTGGCAGCAACAAAGGCAAGCGGATACCCCGTAGCCTTGGAGGCCAAAGCCGAAGAACGACTCAAACGAGCGTTCACTTCAATCACCCGGTAGTCTTCACTTTCGGGGTCATAGGCATACTGCACATTACATTCTCCCACAATTCCTATGTGGCGGATGATGCGGATAGCCAGTTCGCGCAATTTATGATAATCGGTATTCGAAAGCGTCTGTGAAGGTGCGATAACAATGGATTCTCCCGTATGGATGCCCAGCGGATCGAAGTTCTCCATGTTGCAGACGGTGATACAGTTGTCGAAGCGGTCGCGCACCACCTCATACTCCACTTCCTTCCAGCCCCGCAATGATTTCTCAACGAGCACCTGCGGAGAGAAGGAGAAGGCTTTTTCAACCAGCACGTTCAGTTCTTCCTCATTGTCACAGAAGCCGGAACCCAGTCCGCCAAGTGCGTAGGCAGCGCGGACAATGACCGGATATCCCAACGTGGCAGCAGCACGGCGGGCATCAGCGGCATTTTCCACAGCTTCGCTTTGGATGGTCTTTACATTTATCTGGTCGAGTTTCTGAACAAAGATTTCACGGTCTTCTGTGTCAATAATAGCTTGTACGGGGGTGCCAAGCACTTTTACGTCATATTTTTCAAAGATACCTTCTTTGTAGAGGGCAACCCCGCAATTCAGTGCCGTCTGACCGCCGAATGCAAGCATGATACCGTCCGGTTTCTCTTTCGCAATGACTTTTTCTACGAAATATGGGGTGACAGGCAGAAAATAAATCTGGTCAGCAACTCCTTCTGAAGTCTGCACAGTGGCAATATTGGGGTTGATAAGGACGGTATGGATACCTTCCTCTTTCAACGCTTTGAGCGCCTGGCTGCCGGAGTAATCGAACTCACCCGCCTCACCAATTTTCAGTGCACCGGAACCGAGCAACAGGACTTTCTTTATATTGTTTTCTTTCATTGTCTTTTATTTTTTAGTTGACAAGGAGACGAGTTGACAAGGGAACAAGAGGAAATGCTCTTTCATGCTGCAAGGAAAACTTGTATCTTGTCAACTCGTCAACTTATAATAGTTTCACAAACTCATCAAACAAGAACTCTGTGTCCGTCGGTCCACTGGCTGCTTCCGGGTGGAACTGTGCGGAAAACCAGGGGTTTCTTTTATGTCTGATACCCTCATTAGACCCGTCGTTCATATTAATAAACAACGGTTCCCAGTCTTCAGTCAGCGTGTTGTTGTCCACTGCATAACCGTGGTTCTGCGAAGTGATAAAACAACGTTCTGTGCCCACCATACGCACCGGTTGGTTATGGCTGCGGTGACCGTACTTCAGTTTATAAATCTTAGCTCCACCTGCCTTGCTCAGCAATTGGTTTCCCATACAAATCCCGAAGATGGGCAACTTCTCATTTTCCATCGCCTTGCGGATATTCTGTACGGCAGCATCGCATGTATCCGGGTCGCCCGGACCGTTACTGATAAAAAGTCCGTCGAATTCCAATCCGTTGTAATCATAATCCCAAGGCACACGGATGACTTCCACATCCCGTTTCAGCAGGCAGCGAATGATGTTGGTTTTCACACCGCAATCCACCAGTACCACCTTTTTTAATGAAGAATGAGGAATGAAGAATGAAGAATCTGCTGCGCTATGAAGGGCATTGCCACTAGGAAAGTAATGAATAATCTCCTTGCAGCTTACCTTATCTACATAGTTCACGCCTTCGTAAACAGCAGATTGTTCAGGAAATTCTTCATTCTTCATTTTTAATTCTTCATTAAAAATAATTCGTCCCATCATCACACCATGTTCGCGCAGCACCTTCGTCAGTTCGCGGGTATCAATGCCCGTGATGCCCGGCACCTGTTCACGTTTCAGCCAGTCGCTAAGGCTCTCCACAGCATTCCAGTGACTGAAGTCTTCCGAGTAATCGCTCACGATGATGGCTTCCGCATGAATACGTTCACTTTCCATAAAAGTAGCCAGCCCGTTTGATTCGATAGTGAAAGGCGGCACACCATAGTTGCCCACCAATGGATAAGTGAGTGTCATCAACTGTCCGGCATACGAGGGGTCTGTCAGGCTCTCGGGATAACCCGACATAGCTGTGTTGAAAACCACCTCTCCTGCTACCGGTTTTTCGTAGCCAAACGACTTGCCGTGGAAGCGGCTCCCGTCGTCGAGGATAAGAGTTACATTTCTCATATTTGTTATAAAAGTTACTTAGTTACGAGCTACAAGCTACGAGCTACAAGTGGCTGCGCTGTGTCTGTCTGCAAACTATCATACCGCATGGCACTCGTAGCTTGTAGCTAATGCTGTCAGAATTGATAGACTTGTTCTATATAATCAATAAATGCATTGTTCAGCAGCTTCACCCCGCCCGGCGTGGGATAATCACCACTGAAGTACCAGTCGCCCCGATGCTTGGGACATGCTTCGTGCAGTCCCTGCAAAGGCTGGTACACGATTTCCACTTTCGCCTTCGTTCCGGCAGGTGTCAGCAGTTCCACCATCTTGGCAGAGATTTCTTCATCGGTGAAGGGCGCATAGATTTCCTTCACGTAGTTCACCATCTGCTCCTTCGGCAGTCCTACCTGGTCTTTCGACTTGCGGTAGGCGGCGGCAATCACATCTTTCATATCCCGGTCTTTCAGCAACTCGATGGCGGCTTTGAAAGCGATAAATTCGCTCATTTTTGCCATGTCTATGCCGTAGTAGTCAGGGTAGCGCACCTGCGGAGAAGAAGAAACAATCACGATCTTCTTCGGATTCAAGCGGTCGAGAATGCCGATAATACTTTGTCTCAGCGTTGTTCCGCGCACAATGCTGTCGTCAATGATGACGAGGTTATCCACACCCGGCACAAGGCTGCCGTAAGTGATGTCATACACATGCGCAGCCAAGTCGTTCCGGCTGTTTCCTTCTGCGATGAATGTGCGGAGCTTGATATCTTTGATGGCCACCTTCTCACTACGGATGCGGCGGGAAAGTATCTGTTCCAGTTCTTCCAGATTGGGATTATGCCCCAGTGTAGCTATCTGACGCACTTTCTCTTCATTCAGGTAATCATCCAAGCCCTGAAGCATGCCGTAGAAGGCAACTTCCGCCGTGTTCGGGATAAAGGAAAAGACGGTATGGTCTACATCGTTATTGATGGCTTTCAGGATGTTAGGTACCAGTTTCTCACCCAATAGTTTACGTTCTTTATAGATATCCACGTCGCTGCCCCGGGAGAAGTAGATGCGCTCGAAAGAACAGGGTTTCAGTTCGCGCACCTTGTTGATTTGTGTAGTACGCAACTTGCCCGCCTTGTTTATCAGCAAAGCCTGTCCCGGCATCAGTTCTTTAACCCTGTCTGCCGGTACATTGAGGGCGGTCTGTATTACAGGGCGCTCGCTGGCAAGCACCGCTATTTCTTCATCCTGATACCAGAATGCCGGACGGATGCCCCACGGGTCGCGCACGGCGAAAGTCTCGCCACTTCCGGTCAGTCCGCATATCACGTAGCCCCCGTCCCACTCTTTGCTTGAAGTGCGGAGCACGTTTGCAAGGTCGATGTGATCTTCAATATAATGGGTCACACCCATACCCGTCAGCCCTTCGGCTTCGGCGAGATTGAAAAGGCGCTCTACCTCACGGTCGAGGCGATGCCCCACCTGTTCCAGCATGATGTAAGTATCGGCATACTTGCGCGGATGCTGACCTATTGCGGTAATACGGGCAAAAATCTCGTCCACGTTTGTCATATTGAAGTTGCCGCAAAGGGCGAGATTCTTCGCGCGCCAGTTGTTCCGCCTCAGAAAGGGATGCACATAAGAAATGCCGCTCTTCCCGGTAGTAGAATAGCGCAAGTGTCCCATGTACACCTCACCGGCAAAGGGAAGCACGCTCTTTGCATATTCTGCATCGTGCAATTGTTCTTTTGTCAGATCTTTAAAGTTACTCTGCACCGTATCGAATATTTCGGTAATAGCGCCCGAACCGAGTGCACGCTCGCGGAACATGTATTCTTCACCGGGATTGGCTTCCAGCTTTACGCAAGCCAGCCCGGCACCTTCCTGTCCGCGGTTATGCTGTTTCTCCATCAGGAGATAGAGTTTATTCAAACCGTACATCCATGTGCCGTACTTCTGTTCGTAGTACTCCAGAGGCTTCAACAGGCGTATCATGGCGACGCCACATTCATGCTTCAGTTCTTCCATCTTATACGTTATTGTTTATAAGTTTTGCAAATGCGAATTTAGCAATTAAATCAGTTGACAAGGGTATCCCGTTAAGTATTTTATTCCACAGTTACGCTTTTCGCCAGATTACGGGGCTGATCCACATCCATGCCTTTGCATACGGCAATATGATAAGCCAGTAATTGCAAGGGTACCGTAGTAATCAACGGGTCGAGACACTCAATTGTTTCCGGCAGCTCGATGCAAGTATCGGCAATTTTGCTGATTACCGTATCCCCTTTCGTCACCAAGGCAATCACTTTGCCCTTGCGTGCCTTTATCTCCTGTATATTACTCAATACTTTCTCATAAAGCCCGTTCTGCGTGGCAATCACCACCACAGGCATTTCCGCATCCACCAGTGCGATAGGTCCGTGCTTCATTTCAGCAGCCGGATACCCCTCGGCATGTATATAAGAGATTTCCTTCAACTTCAACGCACCTTCCAAGGCTACGGGATAGGAATAGCCACGCCCCAGGTAAATGAAGTTATGGGCATAGGTAAATATCTTGGAAAGCTCGGCAATATCCTTATTCAGTTCCAGCACCTCTTTCATTTTGTCGGGGATGCGGTTCAGTTCCTGTACGATGGCAAGATATTGCCCTTCATCTATGGTACGCCTCTCTTTGGCAAGCGTCAGCGCCAGCATGGTGAGTACCGTCACCTGCCCCGTAAATGCTTTGGTAGATGCCACACCGATTTCCGGTCCCACGTGAATGTAGGAACCTGTGTGCGTAGCCCTCGGAATAGATGAACCGATGGCATTGCAGATGCCGTAAATAAATGCTCCGCGGCTACGTGCCAGTTCCACAGCAGCCAGTGTATCCGCCGTCTCACCACTTTGTGAGATGGCAATCACTACATCGTTGCTATCTATCACCGGGTCGCGGTAGCGGAACTCCGAAGCGTACTCTACCTCCACCGGTATGCGGCAAAGGCTTTCTATCAAATGTTTCCCGATGAGGGCAGCGTGCCAGGAAGTGCCGCATGCCACAATAATGAAGCGTTTAGCCGCCAACAGGTGTTCTTTATAATCTATCACGGCGGAAAGCACCACATTCGTACTCTCCACATTGATGCGTCCGCGCATACAGTCGTGTATACAATCAGGTTGCTCAAAGATTTCTTTCAGCATGAAGTGCGGGTATCCGCCTTTTTCCAACTGTCCCAGGTTCAGTGCCACTGTCTTCACTTCGTGGGGGCACTCCACATTTTTCAGATTCACTACTTTCAGTTTCTCTCCGCGACGTATCACGGCAATTTCCTCATCTTCCAGATACACCACTTTGTCCGTATATTCCACGATGGGCGTAGCATCCGAAGCCAGAAAAAATTCATCTTCACCGATACCCACCACCAGTGGACTGCTCTTGCGGGCTGCGATAATCTCACCCGGATTGTCTTTGTCCAGCACGGCAATGGCATAAGCGCCTATCACTTCGCGCAAAGCCAGTTGCACGGCAGTCAGCAAATCAATGTTTCTGGATTTCTGGATGAATTCTATCAGTTGCACCAGTACCTCGGTGTCTGTACTGCTTTTGAATGAATAGCCTTTGGCTTGAAGTTTTTCTTTGAGAACGGCGTAGTTTTCGATGATGCCGTTGTGGATGAGAGCGAGACGTTCGGAGGAAGAATAATGAGGATGTGCATTAGCGGAACAAGGTTCCCCGTGCGTAGCCCAACGGGTATGGGCAATTCCGATGTTACCGGAAATATCTTTTTGAGTAACGAAAGTTTCCAGTTCCGAGACCTTACCTTTCGTTTTGTACACGTTCAACTGTCGGTTATCACTGATTAATGCTACCCCTGCACTATCATATCCGCGATACTCCAATCGCTTCAATCCTTTGATAAGAATGGGGTAGGCTTTTCTTTGACCAATATAGCCTACTATTCCACACATAATATATTCAGTATTTAATTCTGCGCTGCAAAGATAAGTATTCTCAAGAACATAAAGTTCATGTTTCCTCAATTTATTTATCAAAAGAATAGAAAAAAGTTATTTTTATATCAAAACGTTAACAAAAACAAACTTATTAAAGCAAAAGGCTTTTAATTACGAATTCATATCAAGCAAAAGAAGTTTAGTTCTATATTGAAAGGAGATAGCGGAAAATTCTTCCAATCCGACAAGATGGACACATCCCATATTGCCAAATTGCCACGTTGCCACGTTGCCATTTTTATAGGCGTGGCAATCTACTTGTCATATAATCAAATATAATTCGTACATTTGGGGCATATATTAAAGAAGTAGCATATAAACAACACTATATTAAATATGAAGAGTGCTTTTTCCAAAGGATATTTTTCTGTTCTTATTGTATTGGGAGTTTTAATTATTGACCAAATCGTAAAGATAGAGGTTAAAACAAATATGAACTATGGCGAGAGTATCCGCATCACCGACTGGTTTTATATTCATTTTGTAGAAAACAACGGCATGGCTTTCGGAATGCAGATAATGCCTAAACTTATTCAAACTGTTTTGCGTATCTTATTTTCCGGTGTGATCATATGGTATATTTCCATACTCGCGAAGGCTGACTACAAGCGTGGCTACATTGCCTGCATCTCATTGATACTGGCAGGAGCCATTGGCAATATCATCGACAGTATATTTTATGGTGTTATTTTCAGTAAGAGTACATTCACTGAGATTGCAACATTTGTACCCTTGGGACATGGGTATGCCGACTGGCTATATGGAAAAGTGGTAGATATGCTCCACTTTCCTCTTTTTGAATTCAACTGGCCTGATTGGATACCATTCATAGGAGGAAATCATTTCCTGTTCTTTAGTCCGGTGTTCAACATTGCAGATGCGGCTATCAGTTGTGGAATATTCATTCTGGCTCTTTTCTACTTGAAAAGCTTTAATAACAGTTTCCTCCTGGTAAAAACTGAGTTTAAGAGACTCTTAAAGAAATAACCATCTCCGTATCCGGTCCGTACCAACTCCGTACCTGCTCCGTATCTATAGGAAGAGAGATGGTACGGAGTTGATACGGACCGGATACGGAGATAATATGGAGATTACACGGAGATGGTACGGAGATACTACGGAGCATATACTTTATAAAATTGCCACGGACTAACGTATTGGCAATTTGGCAACGTGGCAATTTGGCAATATGAACTACCATTGCTCTACTCCTTCTTTGGGATAAAGACACGATTCACTCCCCTTTATGAAAATATTATGAAAGGTTTGTAGATACTTATACCTACCCGGTCGATGTGCTCTTTTAGTGCTTCGTTCGTGATGTGTTCATAGATCACCACATCAAAGAAATAAGGCAATATAGAATCTTCAAAAGCTGTGAGTAAAGCGGATAATACATCTTTAGAAATCGGACCTTTTACCGCAAGATCGACGTCAGAGCCGGGTTTATAATTTCCCTTGGCCCGTGAACCGAAAAGATCCCACAGGATACTATTCATTAATTCTGGTTTTGAAATTTCACTTCAGCAGTAGGGAGTTTTGCACTTCTCCATGTCTTTATAGATAAATACTTAATTTATTAACTTAAAAAGAGACTATATGAAAAAAGAAGAAAGCCTCCGTCATCATCTGCCCGCCATCGGCTATGCAATGATTATACTCATTATGTTCCAACTAAGCATACCTGCTTATGCACACCCACAAGATAAAAAAGGCGATAAATCGGCACAAAGTACCACCGTCTCAGGACATAGCATTCTTTTAAACGGCATTGGCTTGGCTTATAGTTATGAATATGCTTTTGCTCCCCGGGCAACCCTTGTATTCAGTGCAGGCAGCTCCTACTCATATGGGAAATTATTGGGCCTGGAGATGGACTCAGACAATGGATTTTATTTCTCGACGAAAGACTATCATCTGGTAACTGGAGATATTGCCATAGAACCACGCTTTTACTACAATTTGCAAAAACGGCACCGGAAAGATAAACGCACTTTTGGCAATTCAGGAGGCTATCTGTCGGTAAACTTCGGCTATTCCTTCCCGATAGCCATTACAAATGGGTGGAAAGCAGCATCCATTTACACCATCACCCCCTACTGGGGATTCCGCAGAGTATGGAAACATTTTCTGCTTGATCTGGCGGGAGGTGTAGGATATAATGGCTCGACCAACGGCACTTCGAGTATACGCCCCACTTTGAAGATAGGATTGGGATATAGATTCTGATAATATAGGGCAGAATAACTTATAATATATTACAAATACACATAGTTTTAATTACAATACAGAATAAAATACAGTGTTTTTCTTTCAATCCAGAACACAATCCCTATTAGTAGGAATTTTACAAGTTAGAATCCCCTCCACTATTGCATCATTTTGAAACCAAAATAATATCTTTGCCAAACAATTTGATAGCAATAACAAGTATTACCACAGAATAAAGTAAATCAAATAGGATGAAAGAAGAACTTTTTAACAACAAAACAAAGGAAAAGGCTGGTCAACCAAGAACCGAACAGAAACACCGGTCCGTTTGCCGGCAACAGCCCAAACAGTTGGGTTTGTATGACGCAGAAAACGAGCATGATGCTTGTGGTGTGGGTATGCTGGTGAATATTCACGGAGGTAAATCGCACGAGTTGGTGGAATCGGCATTAAAAGTATTAGAGAATATGCGACATCGCGGTGCGGAAGGTGCGGACAACAAAACCGGAGACGGCGCAGGAATCATGCTGCAAATACCGCATGAATTTATTCTCTTGCAAGGCATCCCCGTTCCCGAAAAGGGAAAGTACGGCACAGGACTTCTGTTCCTGCCTAAGGACGAAAAAGCCCAGTCAGCCATTCTGAGCATCATCATCGAAGAGATTGAAAAAGAAGGATTGACGCTGATGCACCTGCGCAACGTGCCCTCCTGCCCCGAAATATTGGGTGAAGCAGCACTTGCCAACGAACCGGACATCAAACAAATTTTCATCACCGGATTTACGGAAAGCGAAACGGCAGACCGTAAGCTCTACATAATAAGGAAAAGAATAGAGAACAAAGTGCGCAAGGGGGACATCCCGACACGGGAGGATTTCTACATCGTCTCACTGTCCACAAAGAACATCATTTATAAAGGTATGCTCTCTTCGCTGCAACTGCGCAACTACTTCCCCGACCTGACCAACAGTTATTTCACCAGCGGACTGGCACTGGTACACTCCCGTTTCAGCACCAACACCTTCCCCACTTGGGGACTGGCACAGCCCTTCCGCCTCCTGGCGCACAATGGTGAAATCAACACCATTCGCGGCAACCGTGGCTGGATGGAGGCTCGCGAAAGTGTGCTCTCCTCTCCTTCGCTGGGCGATATCAAAGAGATACGCCCTATCATTCAGCCGGGCATGAGCGACAGTGCCTCACTGGACAATGTGCTGGAATTCCTCGTGATGTCCGGCATGAGCTTGCCACACGCCATGGCTATGCTGGTACCGGAATCCTTCAACGAAAAGAACCCCATCAGCGAAGACCTGAAAGCCTTCTACGAATACCATTCCATCCTGATGGAACCATGGGATGGCCCCGCCGCACTGCTGTTCAGCGACGGACGTTTTGCAGGCGGCATGCTCGACCGTAACGGATTGCGTCCGGCACGCTACCTCATCACACACAACGATATGATGGTGGTGGCAAGCGAAGTAGGCGTCATGGACTTCGAACCGGGAGACATCAAGGAAAAAGGTCGCCTACAACCAGGCAAGATATTATTGGTGGACACTGAGAAGGGAGAAATTTACTACGATGGTGAACTGAAAAAGCAACTTGCCGAAGCCAAACCTTATCGCAGTTGGCTGGCAACGAACCGCATTGAACTGGATGAGCTGAAAAGCGGCCGTAAAGTGGAGCACTCAGTACCCGATTATCACCGCATGCTGCGCACCTTCGGCTATTCCAAGGAAGACGTTGAGCGCCTCATCGTCCCCATGTGTACCACGGGTGCCGAACCCATCAACTCTATGGGTAACGACACGCCGCTTGCCGTACTCTCTGATAAACCACAACTTCTATATAATTATTTCCGCCAGCAATTCGCACAAGTCACCAACCCACCCATCGACCCGATACGAGAGGAATTGGTGATGTCACTGACGGAATACATCGGCGCCGTGGGCATGAATATCCTCACACCCAGCGAAAACCACTGCAAGATGGTGCGCCTCAATCATCCCATCTTGAGCAATGCACAACTGGACATCCTTTGCAACATCCGCTACAAAGGTTTCAAGACGGTGAAACTGCCCATGCTGTTCGAGGCATCCAAAGGACGCGCCGGGTTGCAGGAAGCACTCGCCACCCTTTGCAAACAGGCGGAAGAATCCGTCAGCGAAGGTGTAAACTACATTGTACTGACCGACCGTGATGTGGACGCCACCCATGCAGCCATCCCTTCATTGCTGGCTGTCAGTGCCGTGCACCATCACCTCATTTCGGTAGGAAAACGCGTACAGACGGCACTGGTAGTGGAAAGCGGTGAGATACGCGAAGTGATGCATGCCGCTCTGTTGCTGGGCTTTGGTGCCAGTGCACTGAATCCGTACATGGCATTTGCAATAATAGACAGGCTGGTAGCTAAGAAAGATATCCAGTTGGACTATGTTACGGCAGAGAAGAAATACATCAAGTCCATCTGCAAGGGATTATTCAAAATCATGAGTAAGATGGGGATTTCAACCATCCGCTCCTACCGGGGAGCGAAGATATTCGAGGCGGTAGGATTGAGCGAAGAACTGAGCAATGCTTATTTCGGCGGATTGAAATCCACTATTGGCGGTATCCGCCTGGATGAGGTGGCACGTGATGCGATAGCAATGCACGATATAATGAGAAATGAAGAACGAGGAATGAAGAATTCTTCATTACCTCATTCCGGCTTGTACGCCTTCCGCAAGGATGGTGAAAAGCATGCCTGGAATCCGGAAACCATCTCAACCCTGCAATTGGCTACAAGATTGGGCAGCTATAAGAAGTTCAAGGAATTTACCCGGTTGGTGGACGAAAAGGAAGCACCTATCTTTCTAAGAGATTTTCTTGATTTCCGTCATAGCCCGATACCCATTGACAAAGTGGAACCGGCAGAAAGCATCATGCACCGCTTCGTGACGGGTGCCATGAGCTACGGCTCCATCAGCAAGGAAGCCCACGAAGCGATGGCTATTGCCATGAACAAGATTCATGGCCGCAGCAACACCGGCGAAGGTGGTGAAGACAGTGCCCGTTTTGCTCCGCGTGAAGACGGAACTTCCTTGCGCAGCGCCATCAAGCAGGTAGCTTCCGGACGTTTTGGCGTGACAACGGAGTATCTGGTAAATGCCGATGAGATACAAATCAAAGTGGCACAAGGTGCAAAACCGGGCGAAGGTGGCCAGCTTCCGGGCTTTAAAGTGGATCAGGTGATTGCGAAGACGCGCCATTCCATTCCGGGCATCTCTCTGATTTCCCCTCCGCCCCATCACGACATTTACTCCATTGAAGACCTTGCACAGCTTATCTTCGACTTGAAGAATGTGAATCCACGGGCCAAAATCAGTGTGAAACTGGTAGCGGAAAGTGGTGTGGGAACCATTGCCGCAGGTGTGGCAAAAGCCAAAGCCGACCTCATCGTTATTTCCGGTGCAGAAGGGGGAACGGGGGCTTCTCCGGCCTCCAGCATCCGCTATGCCGGTATTTCGCCTGAACTTGGGCTGAGCGAGACGCAACAGACACTTGTACTGAACGGCCTGCGCGGGCAGGTGATGCTGCAAGTGGACGGACAACTGAAGACAGGCCGCGACATCGTGCTGATGGCAATGCTGGGAGCTGAAGAATTCGGTTTCGCCACCAGCGCACTGATTGTGCTGGGCTGTGTTATGATGCGCAAATGCCATCAGAACACTTGTCCTGTAGGTGTGGCAACACAGAACGAAGAACTGCGCAAGCGTTTCCACGGACGGAGCGAATATCTGGTAAACTTCTTCACCTTCCTGGCGCAGGAAGTACGCGAGTATCTTGCTGAAATCGGCGTGGAGCGTCTGGATGACATCATCGGGCGGACGGACCTTATCGTAAGAAAGGGACAAGGGGATGAGGAGACAAGGAGACAAGGAGATGAGTTGACGAGGAGAGAAAAGGCAATAGAGGGAAATCCCAAATTTGAGCTTCTTGATTTTTCCAGACTTCTGGCACGCATCCCGAACGATGCTGCCATCCGCCACACCATCAACCAGCAACATGGCATCGACCACGTGAAAGATGTGGAAATGCTGCATGCCGCTGCCGAAACGCTGGAGAACCGGAAAGAAATCTCACTGGAATACACCATTGCCAACACTGACCGTGCCTGCGGGGCGATGCTCTCCGGTGCCATTGCCGCAAAGTATGGCGAAGCAGGTCTGCCTGCCCACACACTGAATGTGAAGTTCAAAGGTTCGGCAGGGCAGAGTTTCGGCGCATTCCTTGTAGCGGGTGTTAACTTCAAGCTGGAAGGTGAAGCGAACGATTACCTCGGCAAAGGACTGTCGGGCGGACGCATCGCTGTCCTGCCTCCGGTGCGCAGTAACTTCCAGGCCGAAAAGAATACCATTGCCGGAAACACCTTGCTTTATGGTGCTACAAGCGGCGAAGTGTATATCAATGGCCGCGTAGGCGAACGTTTTGCCGTCCGCAACTCCGGCGCCACTGCCGTAGTGGAGGGCGTGGGCGACCACTGTTGCGAGTATATGACAGGCGGACGTGTCGTAGTCCTCGGCTCTACAGGACGCAACTTCGCAGCCGGGATGTCGGGCGGTGTGGCTTACGTCTGGAACAAAGACGGCAACTTCGATTATTTCTGCAATATGGAGATGGTGGAACTCTCACTCATCGAAGAGGCTTCGTACCGCAAAGAATTGCACGAGCTTATCCGCCAGCACTATCTCTACACAGGCTCCAGTCTGGCACGCACGATGCTCGACGACTGGAACCGCTATGTGGATGAGTTTATTCAGGTAGTCCCCATCGAGTACAAAAAAGTACTGCAAGAGGAACAAATGCGGAAGCTACAACAAAAGATTGCGGAAATGCAACGCGATTATTAAATTGAGAATTGAAAATTAAAAATTAAAAAATGACAGAATGCTTTATCAGAACTATTATTTTTCAATTTTTAATTTTCAATTCTCAATTTCCCAACTATCATTTTTTAATTTTTAATTCTCAATTTTCAATTTATCCAATTATGGGAAATCCAAAAGCATTCTTAACCATACCACGGCAGGAAGCGGGCTACCGCCCTGTCCACGAACGCATCACCGACTTCAGTCAGGTGGAACAGACTTTGAACAGCCACGACCGCAAACTTCAGGCGTCACGTTGCATGGATTGCGGTGTCCCTTTCTGTCACTGGGCATGTCCGCTGGGCAACAAGCAACCCGAATTTCAGGACGCACTCTATAAAGGCCGGTGGCGTGAAGCTTACGAAGTTCTCGCCGCTACCAACGACTTTCCTGAGTTCACAGGACGCATCTGCCCCGCCCTCTGCGAGAAATCATGTGTACTGAAACTCTCTTGCGACGAACCCGTCACTATCCGCGAGAATGAAGCCGCCATCGCCGAAGCTGCCTTCCGTGAGGGCTATATCACTCCTATCCTTCCCGAACGCAACGGAAAGCGGGTGGCCATCATCGGCGCCGGTCCTGCCGGATTATCCGCCGCCTGCCGGCTGAATGCCCGGGGATATGAAGTAACTATCTTCGATAGCAAACCCATGCCCGGTGGATTATTGCGCTATGGTATTCCTAATTTTAAACTCGACAAAGCAGTAATCGACCGCCGCATGCGGGTGCTCGAAGCCGAAGGTATTCAATTTGAGATGGGCGTAACGGTAGACGTACAGAAACTTCCCGCAGGCTTCGATGCCTATTGCATCTGCACCGGAACCCCGCAGGCACGCGACCTCGCCATCCCCGGACGCGAATTGAAAGGTATCCACTTCGCCCTTGAAATGTTGTCACAACAGAACCACATCCTTGACGGAGAGACCTTTCCGAAGGATAAATTAGTGAATGCCAAAGGAAAGAAAGTCCTCGTCATCGGTGGTGGAGATACCGGGTCGGATTGCATCGGCACGAGCATCCGCCAGGGAGCTGTGAGCGTGACTCAGATAGAAATCATGCCACAACCTCCCGTAGGGCACAATGACTCCACGCCCTGGCCGCAATGGCCCGTTGTACTGAAGACGACTTCGAGCCACGAAGAAGGTTGTACCCGTCATTGGAGCCTTGCTTCCAACCGGTTCATTGGGAAGAACGGCAAAGTATGCGGCGTAGAAGTGGAAGAGGTGGAATGGTCTGCAGCACAAGATGGTGGACGCCCCACCATGAAGCCCACCGGAAAGAAGGAAGTCATTGACGCCGACATGGTACTGCTGGCTATGGGCTTTCTGAAACCGGAACAACCGGAGTTTCCGGAGAATGTGTTCGTGGCAGGAGATGCAGCCAGAGGTGCAAGCCTCGTGGTGCATGCGCTGGCTAACGGACGTAAGGCGGCAGAGAAAATAGATGAGTATTTAATTAAATGAAGAACTAAAAATGAAGAATGAAGAATTTGGCTGCGCTATGCAAGCATGCCGCAAGGTAATTCTTCATTTTTAGTTCTTCATTAAATTATCATTTACTAACCCTAAAAACAGATATAATCATGTGTGGAATAGCAGGCATCTTCAACATCCAATCTCAATCTCAGGAATTGAGAAGTAAAGCGCTTCGTATGGCGCAGAAAATCCGTCACCGCGGGCCCGACTGGAGTGGTATCTACGTAGGCAGCAGTGCCATTCTGGCACACGAACGTCTTTCCATCGTCGACCCCGAAAGCGGCGGACAGCCTTTGTATTCATCCGACAACAAACAAATCCTCGCCGTCAACGGCGAAATCTATAACCACCGCGAAATACGTGCCCGTTATGCCGGGAAATACGCTTTCCGGACTGGTTCGGACTGCGAAGTTATCCTTGCCCTCTACAAAGACAAAGGTATCGACTTTCTCGAAGAATTGAACGGCATCTTCGCCTTCGCCCTCTACGATGAAGAAACCGATGATTTCCTCATTGCCCGTGACCCCGTTGGCGTAATCCCCCTCTACATAGGGCACGACGACCAAGGCCGTATCTACGTAGGTAGTGAACTGAAAGCTCTCGAAGGCTTCTGCGACGAATACGAGCCCTTCCTTCCCGGTCATTACTACCGGGGCAGCGAGGGCAAAATGCAACGCTGGTACAAGCGCAACTGGATGACTTGGGAAGGGGTGGAGAAGTTGACAAGGGAAGAAGGAGACGAGGGGACAAGGAAGAAAGGAGACGAGTTGACAAGTAGGAATGACAGCGCAGCCCCTTGTCCCCTCGTCAACTCGTCCCCTTGTCAACTTTCCCCCTCATCTCCTTGTCAACTAATCAAGCTCTCTCTTGAAGCTGCCGTCCAACGCCAGCTCATGTCCGATGTTCCTTACGGAGTGCTCCTTTCCGGCGGACTCGACTCCTCCGTCATTTCCGCCATTGCCAAAAAGTATGCCCGCAAACGTATCGAAACCAACAACCAGAGTGAAGCCTGGTGGCCGCAACTACACTCCTTCGCCGTTGGCCTGCACGGTGCACCGGACTTGATAAAAGCCCGTGAAGTGGCCGAATACATCGGCACCGTTCATCACGAAATCAACTACACCGTGCAGGAAGGTCTCGACGCCCTGCGCGATGTCATTTACTTCATCGAAACCTACGATGTCACCACCGTCCGCGCGTCCACACCGATGTACCTGCTGGCGCGCGTCATCAAGAGTATGGGTATCAAAATGGTACTCAGCGGCGAAGGTGCCGACGAAATATTCGGTGGATACTTATACTTCCACAAAGCACCCACCCCGCAGGCTTTCCACGAAGAGACGGTGCGTAAGCTCTCCAAACTACATATGTACGATTGCCTGCGTGCCAATAAAAGTCTTGCCGCATGGGGAGTGGAAGGGCGTGTACCTTTCCTTGACAAAGAATTTCTGGATGTAGCCATGAGCCTGAGTCCCAGGGTTAAAATGTGTCCGGGCAAAGAAGTAGAGAAGCGTATCGTCCGCGAAGCCTTCGAGGATATGCTGCCCGAAAGCGTTGCCTGGCGACAGAAAGAGCAGTTCTCGGACGGCGTGGGCTACAACTGGATTGATACTTTGAAAGCCGTCACTTCTGCCGCCGTCACCGACCACCAGATGGAGCATGTGGCCGAACGCTTCCCCATCAATCCGCCGCAAAACAAAGAGGAATATTATTACCGCAGCATCTTTGAAGAGCATTTCCCCAGTCGGTCGGCAGCTCTCAGTGTTCCCAGCGTCCCCAGCGTGGCGTGTTCCACAGCCGAAGCCCTTGCCTGGGATGCTGCACTGCAAGGAAAGAATGACCCGAGCGGACGCGCTGTAACAGGGGTGCATGAAGCGGCATACACATTATAAAAAATAATGCCACACCTCAGCAAGTAGAATGCCACATCTAAACAAACGTAATGCCACACTTCAACGGTTATGAAGTGTGGCATTGCATGTATTTAAGTGTGGCATTGGGAACGATGAAGAGTAGCATTCTGTCATTCAACAATCCACTTCTCTATATTCCTTGTTTTATTGCTGAAGTTCACACCTATTTTGAATAATTTCCTCGGATCTGCCTCAAAAGGAAGAGCATATTGCTTTTCTTTTATCTGCTGTAAAGCCTCCTCGGCAGTACCTTCCAGTTTAAATTCCATGACGTAAATGTAATCGGAAGTCTTCACCACCAAGTCCACCCGCCCTTCCGAAGTGTGATACTCTGCCTGTGTGTAGAAACCTACCAGTTTAAAGACGATAAACAGCACGTTTTGATAATGCAATTCCAAGTCTTTCACTAATTCATAAGGTGTGTCAGCAAAGAAGCTTTGCAGCCTCTTAAAGAAAGCGTTAGGTTGCCCGGCACGTATCTCACGAACAAATCTTTGTATCTCAAACGGCGCTTCCAACTGGTTGAAACGGGTATAGAATGGCATCAGAAATCTGATAAAGCCCTCTTCCACTTCCCGGTTCGGAAAACCGAGACGATAAAGACCGAATTCCTTATCATACCCCTTTATCGTGAGGTATCCGCTCTGGAAAATGACCGGTATGGGCTCATCGTCGCCATAAATACAATTCAGCACGTCAGCATTCGTTTCTTCATGCGCCATGCGCTCCAAGTCGTAGTGATTGCGTTTCAGCAACTCCACAAGATAGGTAGGCGTTCCGGTTTCAAACCAGTAGTTGCCGAATTTCATCTTAAAGAATGTATTCAGCAGACTAAAAGGATTGTAGATGCCATCAGTGTTTTCCGTGAAGTGATAACCGTCATAGCACTCTTTCAGCTCATTGCATACTTCCTGATACGTCATTTTCTGCGCGGCTGCCAATTCGTACAGGTCCTCTTCAAAATTAAGATGTATCTCCTTTTCGGTGATTCCACAGATGGAAATAAACGGCTCGTCCATGGAGATGTCATTCAGATTGTTCAGGTCACTGAACACACTGACTTTGCCAAACTTGGTCACTCCTGTCAGCAGGGCAAACTTGATGCAGCCATCCATGGTTTTCAGTACACCATAGAAAGGTTTCAGAGTGTTACGGAATTCACGTTGCAGTTCCTCGTTGCCGATAGCTTGGAGCAAGGGCTTGTCATATTCGTCGATGAGAATGGCTACACGTTCGCCACTTTGCTCATAGGCTCGTCCCACAACTCCTGCAAAGCGCAGGGCAAGGGTACTCTCAGCAACACCGGTTCCATAAAGTTCTTCCCACTTTGACAAGTTGCTGTCCAGTATCTTGTCCAAACTATCCGGTGTATCATATTTCCCGATATTCAAGTCCAGATGCAACACAGGACGCTTCACCCAGTCTTTTTCCAGAGTTTCCACCGCCAGGCCTTCAAACAAGTCCCGTTTTGCCTCGAAATAGGCTTCGAGCGTGGAAATAAGCAAGCTCTTCCCAAAACGGCGGGGGCGGGAAAGGAAGTAATAACTTCCGCTCTTCACCAACTTATACATCAATGCGGTTTTATCCACATAAACGTACCCTTCTTTGCGAATCTTCTCGAAGTTCTGTATCCCGATGGGATATATCCTGTTACTCATGTCCTTATCTCCTTATACTATATAGTACACATTTAATAGGTACTCATTAATGCGACAAAGATAATGCAAATCGAACACAGAACTTTCATGCTTGCATGAAAAAGTTATGCTGAGATGCAGCTTATCTTCTTCAAAGATAATAATGTTTTCCGAAACAAAATATTCCGTTGCATTATTTACGATGCACCTCCTCTTTCATATTCCCGATTTATTCCCTACCTTTGCCCCGCTTTTTTCGAAAAAGCAGAATTCGTTCAATTCGTTTTTGGGTTAAACTTAATAACGCTTATGCAAAAGTCTGACTGCATCATCGGTGTGGAGCACGTATCGAAATTCTTTGGAGACAAGGCTGTACTGAATGATGTGAACCTCTCTGTCCGTAAGGGCGAATTTGTAACTATCCTGGGTCCCTCCGGTTGTGGCAAGACTACCTTGCTTCGCCTGATAGCCGGTTTCCAGACCGCCTCGGAAGGCATCATCACCATCGGCGGACGCGACATCACACAGACACCGCCGCACCAACGCCCGGTGAACACCGTCTTCCAGAAGTATGCTCTCTTCCCTCATCTGAATGTGTACAATAACATCGCTTTCGGACTGAAACTCAAGAAGATGCCCGAAGCCACCATCGGCAAGAAGGTGAAACAGGCCCTCCGCATGGTGGGCATGACGGACTACGAAGACCGTGACGTCGACTCCCT
>ULMJ01032746.1_pt1 | contig 62771 bp, 61 predicted proteins | sample 1951641 | NCBI WGS metagenome assembly ULMJ01 (sample SAMEA4835550, study PRJEB28245) | human gut metagenome | biome: gut microbiome; material: fecal sample | place: Denmark | collected 2008 | reverse complement strand
GCAACTCGAAGCGAGTCGGCAAAGCTCCGTGCTTCCGGTGCTGAATTCACAAGTGCCCGGTTTTTTCTCAACCTCGCGCGGCGTGATGGGTTATGGTGTGGCTACGGGCGCATCAGGACAAATGTCGCTGCGCGGAATCGGTGGTCCTGCACAGGCCGGGCTGCCCACTACCGGGCTGTTGGTTCTGATTGACGGACATCCCCAATACATGGGCTTGATGGGACATCCCATCGCCGATGCTTACCAAACGATGATGGCGGAGCGGGTGGAAGTGCTTCGTGGCCCAGCATCGGTGCTTTACGGTTCCAATGCCATGGGGGGCGTCATCAATATCGTCACCCGCAAAATGCAGGAAGACGGTGTGAATACAAGCATCAACATCGGTGCCGGTTCTTATGGAACCTTGCAGACCGAGGCAACCAACCGCATTCGGAAAGGACGTTTCAGCAGTACGGTGACAGCTTCATATAATCGTACAGATGGGCATCGGGCCGATATGGGCTTTGAACAATACGGCGGTTATGTCAAGTTGGGTTATGACTTCACGGACAACTGGAAGCTGTGGGGAGATGTGAACATCACTCATTTCAATGCCACCAATCCGGGATCGGTAAGTCGCCCTTATATCGACAACGACCAGCGCATCACTCGCGGTATGACCTCTTTTGCTCTGGAGAATCATTACGAAAAAACCTCGGGAGCATTGAGTTTCTTTTATAACTGGGGAGACCACTGGATAAACGACGGCTACCAGCCCGGCGGAAAACCGCTTGACTACCGCTTCAACTCCAACGACCAGATGCTTGGTGTATCATGGTATCAGAGTCTGCAACTTTTCAAAGGAAACCGGGTGACTGTAGGAACCGATTATTTTCATTTCGGCGGTGAAGCATGGAACAAATTCTCTGACGGACATCGTGAAACCTCGGCGGATAAATCCCTGAATGAAGTAGCCGGATATGTAGACTTCCGGCAGGACATTGTTGCCTGGCTCACACTAAATGCCGGTGCACGCGTAGACCATCATTCGCAGACTGGGACGGAGCTTATTCCACAAGTTGGTCTGGCTTTCCACCTCCCGAAGGATGCGGAAATCAAGGCAATGGCAAGTAAGGGATTTCGCAATCCAACCATTCGCGAAATGTATATGTTCCCTCCGCAAAACCCGGATTTGAAGCCTGAGAAACTGTGGAATTATGAACTTTCCTTCTCACAGCGCCTCATGGAAAACCGTTTGTCATACGGCGTAAATGTGTTCTATATCAATGGTGAAAACCTGATTCTGCGTCTCCCCAATCCGGCAGGCAGTGGCATGCTGAACCAAAACTCCGGTGAGATTGAGAACTGGGGCGCGGAAGCGAATATAGGATACCAGTTCAACCCGATGTGGGGTGTCACGGCAAATTATAGCTGGCTTCATATGGAGAATCCTGTATTGGCATCTCCCGAACATAAACTTTACGGAGGCGTGAACTTCAAGAAAGGACGTTGGAGTGCATCTACGGGCATTCAATATGTGAAAGGACTTTACACAGAACTGGATGCGGAAACCAAGGAGAACTTTGTGCTGTGGGATATGCAGGGGAGCTTTAAAGCGACCAATTACCTGTCGTTCTATGTGCGTGGCGAGAACTTGCTGGCACAACGTTACGAAATAATAGCCGGCTATCCTATGCCGAAAGCTACTTTCATGGGTGGAGTAAATATTAACTTTTAATAAATATATAAATTATGAAAACAACAACTATCAGACTGTATTCTCTGGATTACGGCAATGTGAAAACGTATTTTGCTGCCGCTCTTTTCATTCTGGGTAATCTGGTTTTGCCACAGCTTTGCCATCTTATCCCGCAAGGTGGTCTCACGCTGCTTCCCATCTATTTCTTTACGCTTATCGCAGCCTATAAATATGGTTGGAAAGTAGGATTGCTGACTGCTGTCTTTTCTCCGGTTCTCAATCATCTGCTTTTCGGTATGCCTGCTGCGGGCGTGCTTCCGGCTATACTCTTGAAATCGGCCTTGCTGGCTGTGGCTGCCGGATATGTTGCCAACCGCTTCAAACGTGTCTCTGTCCCGATGCTGGTATTGGTGGTTCTGGTTTATCAGCTTACGGGCACACTGGGAGAGTGGGCCATGCTGGGCAACTTCACCCTTGCTTTCCAGGATTTCCGTATCGGTATTCCGGGAATGGTATTGCAGGTGCTGGGTGGCTATCTGTTCATTAAGTATTTGGTTTATAAATGATATTCCATAAAATAAAAGTATGTTACGAAAAATCAGACTAACGGTTGCCATTTTCTTCTTTGTACTGATTACGTTGCTGTTTCTCGACTTCACGGGGACGCTGCACGGTTGGTTCGATTGGATGGCTAAAATTCAGTTCTTGCCTGCGTTGTTGGCCTTGAATGTAGGGGTTGTGATAGCCCTGATTGTGCTGACGTTGCTTTTAGGTCGTGTGTATTGTTCGGTAATATGTCCGCTGGGTGTCTTTCAGGACGTAGTTTCATGGCTGGGCAAAAAGCGGAAGAAGAACCGCTACTCTTATTCGCCTGCACTCAATTGGTTGCGCTATGGAGTATTGGGCGTGTTTATATTGGCTTTGATAGGGGGCGTAGGCTCTCTGGTGGCATTGCTTGCACCTTACAGTTCGTATGGTCGGATAGCCTCCAATCTCTTTGCCCCGGTTTATCAGTGGGGGAATAACCTGCTTGCCTACCTGGCGGAACGTGCGGACAGTTATATGTTCTATTCCGTGGACGTGTGGATGAAGGCTGCGGGGACTTTTGCGATAGCTGCCCTGACGTTTGCCGTTCTGGCTGTGCTGGCTTGGCGCAACGGGCGTACATATTGTAATACGATTTGTCCGGTGGGCACGGTGCTGGGATTCCTGTCACGTTTTTCTCTACTGAAACCTGTGATTGATACCAGTAAATGCAATGGCTGTGGACTGTGTGCACGCAACTGTAAAGCGGCCTGCATCGACCCGAAAGCCCATAAAATAGATTATAGCCGTTGTGTGGCTTGCATGGACTGCATTGGAAAGTGCAAGAAGGGAGCCATCCGCTATGAGCGTCCGCGTAAAGAAACGCAGCAACCGGTAACTGCCGGTAAGGTAAATAGTGTGCCACCGGAACAGGTGGACAATGCGCGCCGTGCTTTCTTCTCTGCCGGAGCTGTGTTTGCTACAAACGCTTTGCTGAAAGCGCAGGAGAAGAAGGTGGATGGCGGACTGGCGGTTATCGAGGATAAAAAGATTCCTAAGCGCACGACACCTATTTTCCCGGCAGGTTCATTGGGAGCACGTAACTTTACGCAGCATTGTACGGCTTGCCAACTTTGTGTGTCAGTGTGTCCTAATCAGGTATTGCGTCCTTCCGGCAATCTGATGACATTGATGCAGCCGGAGATGTCTTATGAGCGTGGTTATTGCCGTCCGGAATGCGCCAAGTGTGCCGAGGTGTGTCCGACGGATGCTATTCATCTCACCAGTCTGGCCGATAAATCGTCTATCCAGATAGGCCACGCCGTGTGGATTAAGAAGAACTGCGTGCCGCTGACGGACGGGGTAAATTGTGGAAACTGTGCCCGTCATTGTCCGGCTGCCGCCATTACGATGGTGCCTTCTGATGCGAATGATGACAAGTCCCCGAAAATCCCGGCCATTAACGTGGAGCGTTGCATCGGTTGCGGAGCCTGTGAGAATCTTTGTCCGGCACGTCCGTTCAGTGCTATTTATGTAGAGGGACATGAGAGACATAGGGTGATTTGAGATGATAATGTGATAAATGTTAGAAACATATATGGAAGAAAATAATAAAAATATAAACCGCAGGGATTTCCTGAAAATAGTAGGTATCAGTGCTGCCACTACTACGGCTGCCGCCACTCTTTATAGCTGCAAGCAAAAAGACGGGGTGACGCCCGGAGGTACTGCCTCTACGTCGGTGCCTACGGATAAAATGACTTACCGCACCTCTGTGGCTCAGCAAGATCGTGTTTCACTTCTCGGCTATGGCTGTATGCGTTGGCCTACTGTCCCTTCACCGGATGGGAAAGGGGATATGATTGACCAGGATGCCGTAAACGAATTGGTGGACTATGCCATCGCACACGGGGTGAATTATTTCGATACATCCCCGGTTTATGTGCAGGGATGGTCGGAGAAGTCAACGGGCATTGCGCTGAAACGCCATCCGCGTGAGAAGTTGTTCATTGCTACCAAGCTCTCTAATTTCAGCAATTATAGCCGTGAGAATTCCATTGCCATGTATCGTAAGTCGTTCGAGGATTTGCAGACGGATTATATCGATTACTATTTACTGCACTCTATCGGTAATGGTGGAATAGAAGCATTCAAAGCGCGGTATATTGATAATGGTATGATGGAGTTTCTACTGAAAGAACGGGAGGCGGGGCGTATCCGTAATCTGGGATTTTCTTTCCACGGTACGGTGGATACTTATGATTATGCACTTTCTCTGCATGATGAGGTGAAATGGGACTTTGTACAGATACAGCTTAATTATGTGGATTGGAAACATGCTTCGGGACGCAATGTGAATGCGGATTATCTGTATGATGAATTGGTGAAGCGCAATATTCCGGCGGTCATTATGGAGCCGTTGTTGGGAGGGCGCCTCTCTAATGTGCCCACTCATATCATGACGCGTCTTAAACAGCGTCGTCCGGAGGATAGTGTGGCATCGTGGGCATTCCGCTTTGCCGGTTCTCCGGAATTGGTGCTGACGGTATTGAGCGGCATGACGTACATGGAGCATCTGCAAGATAACATCCGTACATACTCTCCGCTGATTCCTCTGACCGAGGATGATAAGGAGTTTCTGGAAGAGACGGCACAGTTGATGCTGAAATATCCTACGGTGCCTTGTAATGACTGTAAATATTGCATGCCTTGTCCTTATGGTATTGATATTCCTGCTGTGCTTATACATTATAATAAATGTGTGAATGAAGGTAATGTGCCGAAGAGCCAGCAAGATGAGAATTACAGGCAGGCGCGTCGTGCTTTCCTTGTAGGATACGACCGGAGTGTGCCACGCCTGCGCCAGGCAAGCCATTGCATCGGTTGCGACCAATGCTCGCCCCACTGTCCGCAGAGTATCAATATTCCTAAGGAACTGAGACGCATTGATGCGTTTGTGGAACAGTTGAAACAGGAAACGTTGTAAAAGTTACAAGCTACGAGCTACAAGCTACGAGTGGCTGCACTATGTTTGTGGGCTAAAAAATCGCTCGGCTATCACGCCGAAAGGTACTCGTAGCTCGTAGCTCGTAGCTCGTATCTTGTAGCTCATAAACTAATTTAGAATGAGAAAAACAAAAGTACGTATGTGGTTTGGAATAATAATAGCAGTCATTGCTGTAATATGCATTTCCGTATTCGCCTTTATCAATCAGCCGAGTTTTGGCCGATTGCCCCAAGGTGAACGTTTGGAAAGAATCAAGCGTTCACCCCATTATCATGACGGTCAGTTCACTAACCTGCACCAGACGCCGATGATGACGTCGGATAAAGGGCGTTTTGGGGCGATGCTTTCCTTCCTGTTCCGCAAGACTGAGAGATTGCGTCCGGAAGATGCAGTTCCGACCATTAAAACGGATTTGCATAAATTGGAGCGTGATAAAGATGTACTCATCTGGTTCGGGCATTCCTCTTACTTTATCCAGATAGACGGAAAACGGATTCTGGTTGACCCGGTATTCTGCATGGCTTCCCCTGTGTCCTTTGTCAATAAACCGTTTAAGGGAACCGATATTTATAAACCGGAGGATATGCCGGATATTGATTATCTGGTAATCAGTCACGACCATTGGGACCATCTGGACTATCGCACTGTGAAAAGTCTGAAAGACCGGGTGGGCAAGGTGATTTGTGGATTGGGTGTCGGCGAACATCTGGAACATTGGGGATACAGAAAAGAACAGCTTGTGGAATTGGATTGGCAGGAAAATGCTGCACTGGATAACGGCTTTACCGTTCATTGTCTCCCGACACGGCATTTCTCTGGGCGTGGTCTGAAAGCCAACCAGACCTTGTGGGCGTCCTTTCTGCTGGAAACTCCGTCTCAGAAGCTATATATGGCAGGAGACGGTGGATATGATTCCCATTTTAAAGAAATCGGAAAACGCTTTCCCGATATAGACCTCGCCATTCTGGAGAACGGTCAATATAATGAGGACTGGAAGTACATCCATCTGATGCCTTCGAATATGGGAAAGGCTGCCAGAGAACTGAAAGCGAAAAGAATATTGACGGTACATCATTCCAAATATGCCTTGGCAAAGCATCCTTGGGATGAACCTCTGAAGAACGAGAAAAATATGCAGAAACAAGATTCGCTGAATATGCTGGTTCCCGTGATAGGGGAGGTCGTACCTTTATAGAAGACTTTCATCTCTGTAATAAATAGTGGGTCGCGCTGATATTGTTGTTGTGTAACGGCAATGATATCAGCGTTTTTTTGTTACATTTGCAGTATCTTATACAAACTAAAAAACAGATGAAAAAACTTTTATGCACATTAGCGTTGGTGTTTTTATGCATGGCGCCTTTGATAGCGCAAGACACTATCTCAGTCTCTTATCAATCCCCTAAAGATGTCTTTATGCAAAAACTGATGGACTTTCAGGGTATTTTCGGTTTTGATGTTATAGTCGGGACATCTCATAAGAACCTGCCTTATAAGTTGTATATGGTAAGATGTACCGATGGCAAAACAGAAAAGAAGGTTTTGAATGAAGAAATCCCTTGTGAGATGGATAGTGTTCAGCATTTTTATTTCTTTGCACAGGCAGAGTCCGCAGATAGTGTTCATATCGATTGCCAGCATAGGGTAGGAACCATTTTGCATATTCCTATAGCAACCAAGAACTGTATTCTGATGGAAACTTTGCCAACCGAAACGTATACGCTGGCAGACCGCATTCCTTTGATGGCTTATACTACCGGGGCTGAATTTAAGATGGACTTCAACGGGCAAACAGTAGATGCAATCAGTTTTTGCGAAGTGCGCTATTCCAAAACCCATCCTTCGGAATGGTATGAAAAGTTCAAGATAAAAGATTATATCTATTTCGAACTGGAGTTTCAACCATAAAAGACGAAATATCGCAGATTTCAAATACTCCCTTTCACAGCATAGTTTAATAAAGATACGCTCTATAACTTTATTAGTCAACGCATTGCATTTACCGATATTCTCGCGTCGATGTAAAAGCATTTACCACAGGATGTAACGGCCTTTACCACCTATTGTAACGACCTTTACCTCGGCATGTAACGGCTTTTATCCCGGCATGTAAACGGAGTTACCATTTGGGATAAAAAGAGTTCCTTTGTAGGGTAACGGATGTTGGTCCTATTTCTGTTTATCATAACTACGTATTTGCCGGATGAACTATAATTTTGCATAAGCATTATCAGGTATTGCATTGAAAATACGATAATACCCTATGCATAACCTCAATACACTATGTCTGCTATGGGTTTACAACACCCTTCCATACTGTAAGTTCGATGAATAGAGGGATTGAACAGGGTGGAAGGGAGGCTTGTGTTTTTAGTATTCCGGTGGTTGGAAAGGCGGAATATCAGGAAAAATAACACAAATCGTAAATAATCTTTCAATTAAGTAATTTTGCCGAATGCCTCTTAAAAAAGTATATTTAAAAACCTATGTAATAACAACCTAATCAACATTTGATTATCTTTAGAACAGCAGAAGTGGCCACTGATGTTTTTCATATTACTAACAATATCTGTATAATGTTCTGTTCATAAACAAATAAACATTATGCGGTAATCAATTTGAAACTATGGAAATCAAGAAAACACCCAAAGCGAACCTGGAAAGCAAGAAGCCAACATGGCTGCTTGTAGGTTATGTAATTGTGCTGGCCTTCATGTTCATTGCATTTGAATGGACGCGTGATCTCCGAATTGACACGAGCGGTGGTATTACTGAGAATGTATTTGAACAGGACATGGAAATCCCTATCTCGAAGCAACCCGAAATTGCTCCCCCTCCACCACCGGTTGCTGCGATTAATGAAATTCTGACGATTATAGATGATGAAACAGAATTGGAAGAAACTACGATTGCCTCTTCCGAGGAAACAGGTGAAGATGTGGAAATCAAACACATAGCTACTACGGTGGACGAAGAGGTGCCGGTGGAAGATGAAATCTTCGAAGTGGTAGAGGAAAAACCTGATTTCTCTAATGGTGGCATGGTGGGACTGATGCGCTATCTGAGAGATAACATTAAATATCCTACCGTTGCTCAGGAAACGGGTACGCAAGGTCGTGTAACTGTACAGTTCGTAGTGAACAAGGATGGTAGTATTGTGGATGTCAAGGTAGCCAAAGGTATCGACCCTTATCTGGACAAAGAAGCCGTCCGTGTTATTTCTACTATGCCGAAATGGAAACCGGGTAAACAACGTGGCGTTCCTGTACGTTGCAAATTTACGGTTCCTGTGACATTTAAATTGCAGTAGTAGAGGTATTTGATACATGAAAAAAGACATCGCCCGGCTTTAATATCAATTTATTAAAGCCGGGCGATGTCTTTTTGTGCATCAGTGATGCTGAGTTGTGGAGCGTATCGGACTCGAACCGATCACCTCGACACTGCCAGTGTCGCGCTCTAGCCAGATGAGCTAACGCCCCGTTTCATTACTTTTGCCAACGTTTGCGGTAATTCCTGCATTTTGGTGGCGCAAATATAATGCATTATTCTGAAATAATTGCTATGTTTGCGAAACAAAGTGAAAGAAAAAATTATGCTGATTTATAATACCACCTATCAGGTAGAAGAAGGACAGGAAGATAACTTCCTGATTTGGATAAAAGAGTTTTATATCCCCGAAGTGGAAAAGTCCGGAGCACTGAATGCGCCACGCATTGTTCGCGTACTGAGCCACCGTGAAGAGGGAAGCACGTGCTATTCGCTTCAGTTTGAAGTAGAAAGCTCGGGAATTTTGCATCGCTGGCATTTGGACCAGGGGGCAAGGCTGAATGAAGAACTGGTGAAGATATTCAAAGACAAAGTGGTTGGATTTCCTACCCTGATGGAGGTAATAGAGTGATACAACCGGTTAAGGAAAAGATAATTCTGGGCATCGACCCCGGTACCACCATTATGGGCTACGGGGTGTTGCGTGTGCGCGGAACAAAGCCTGAGATGATTGCAATGGGCATTATCGACCTGCGTAAGTTCGGTGACCACTACCTCAAACTGCGCCATATACACGAACGGGTGCTGAGCATCATTGAGAGTTATCTGCCTGACGAACTTGCCATTGAAGCTCCCTTTTTCGGAAAGAATGTGCAATCTATGCTGAAGTTGGGACGTGCACAAGGGGTGGCGATGGCTGCCGCGCTTATCCGGGATATACCTATCACGGAATATGCTCCCCTGAAAATTAAAATGGCTATCACTGGAAACGGGCAGGCTTCCAAAGAGCAGGTAGCTGACATGCTGCAACGCATGCTCCATCTGGCGAAGGAAGATATGCCTACCTTTATGGATGCTACGGATGGACTTGCCGCCGCTTATTGCCATTTTCTGCAAATGGGGCGCCCTACGATGGAGAAAGGATATAGCGGTTGGAAAGATTTCATAGCCAAGAACCCTGATAAAGTGAAGAAATGAATCGTTTGTCACTAAACACTAAATATTAATCATTAAATAACTACCATGAAACTGAATGAACTTGCCCTGATTGGAGTAGCTGCAGCTACGGTTGTCAGTTGTGCTCCGGCAAAGAAAGAGTACGCATCTTATGAGTTGTACCCCGTCCGTACGGGTAGCCTTGCGGAAATGGAGTATACTCCCGAAGTGACCAATTTTACATTGTGGGCACCTACTGCCGATGAAGTGCGCCTGATGTTGTTTGATGCGGGCGATGGTGGCCACGCTTATGAAACCATTTCGATGGTGCCTGATAAAGAAGGAACCTGGACCGCTAAGGTGGAGAAAGACCTGATGGGCAAATTCTATACGTTTAATGTGAAAATCAATGATAAATGGCTGGGTGACACTCCGGGCATCAATGCCAAAGCGGTGGGAGTGAATGGGAAGCGTGCCGCCATCATCGACATGAAGGCGACCGATCCTGAAGGTTGGGCGGCAGACAAACGTCCTGCATTGGCTTCTCCGGCAGATGCGATTATCTATGAAATGCATCACCGTGATTTCTCTATCGATCCTTCATCCGGTATTCAGAATAAAGGTAAATTCCTTGCTTTGACAGAAGAAGGCACGTTGAGCCCCGAGAAATTGGCAACGGGTATCGACCATCTGAAAGAATTGGGTGTGACGCATGTGCATATTTTGCCATCTTATGACTACGCTTCCGTAGACGAAACTAAGTTAGACGAGAATAAATACAACTGGGGATATGATCCGCAGAACTATAACGTGCCCGACGGCTCGTATTCCACCGATCCCTATAATCCTTCCATCCGTATCAAAGAATTCAAGCAAATGGTGCAGGCTTTGCATAAAGCGGGCATCCGCGTGGTGCTGGATGTAGTGTACAATCATACCTTCAATACTTCCGAAAGTAACTTTGAGCGTACGGTTCCCGGCTATTTCTATCGTCAGATGCCGGACGGAAGTTTTGCAGATGCATCCGCTTGTGGCAATGAAACGGCAAGTAACCGGCCAATGATGCGGAAATATATGATAGAGTCCGTATTGCACTGGTTGAACGAGTATCATCTTGACGGCTTCCGCTTCGATTTGATGGGTATCCATGATATCACAACCATGAATGAAATCCGTAAGGCAGCTACGGCAGTCGACCCGAGTATCATTATTTATGGTGAAGGTTGGGCGGCGAAAGCTCCCCAGATGCCGGAAGACTCGTTGGCTATGAAGGCGAACACTTACCGGATGCCGGGCATTGCCGCATTCTCTGACGAGATGCGTGACGGTTTGCGCGGTCCCTTCAATGATAATCATCAAGGAGCTTTTCTTGTAGGAGTTCCGGGTGGGGAAGAGAGTATCAAATTCGGTATTGTCGGTGCTATCAAGCATCCGCAAGTGGATAATGATTCTGTGAACTATAGCAAGGCTTCCTGGGCGGAACAACCCACACAGATGATTAGTTACGTTTCCTGCCACGATGATATGTGTCTGGTGGACAGGCTGAATGTAAGTGTGCCGGGCATTACGCCGCAGGAATTGGCTAAGTTGGATAAACTGGCACAGACGGCGGTGTTCACTTCACAAGGTATTCCTTTCATACAAGCTGGTGAAGAAGTGATGCGCGATAAGAAGGGCGTGCATAATAGTTATGAAAGTCCCGATTCCATCAACGCTATTGACTGGAAGCGCAAAGCCGAACATGCAGATGTGTTTGCTTATTATAAAGGATTGATACAGTTGCGTAAGAATCATCCGGCTTTCCGTATGGGCAATGCAGACCTGGTGCGCAAGCATTTGGAATTCCTTCCGGTAGAGGGAAGTAACCTGATAGCATACCGCTTGAAAGAAAATGCCAATGGCGATGCTTGGGAAGATATCATTGTAGCGTTGAACTCGCGTAAGGAGCCGGCTAAACTGTCTGTTCCCGAAGGTAAGTATACGGTGGTTTGCAAGGATGGTTTCATCAGTGAAAATGGATTGGGCACACTTTACGGGTCGGAAGTAATAGTTCCGGCACAATCCGCTTTGATTATTTATAAATAAAAGACAGACTGCACTCCGCGTCGGCCGTTGAAGGGCTGGTAAAATATAATTGTCGCCCCTACAAGTTTGGCAACCTGTAGGGGCGATCGTTATTTGCCCGGGATACATAGAAGGGTTTCGGGCGCTTATATTACAGTTTGTGTTATTCTTTAGCGATGTCCGCTTCCCAAGTGGCTCCGCTTATGTCCAATAATTCAAGTTTATACAATCCGGCGGGCATATCGCTAATGTCTTTCTCGATATTAATTTCTGCCTTGGCTCCTAATGGAATGACGAGGCTGTGTTTCCCGGGTTTTATCTTGGCAACATACCTATTGTGTATATTACCTGCCGGGAAGTTAGCCAGTTCATCTGCATTCAGCTCAAATATATGGTTGCCTGCGTTGTCTTTCAAAGTAATGCCGATCAGGAAAGAACCGTAAACATCTATGCCCTCTACTCTTGACAAGGTGAATTTGAGTTGGTTGTCCTTTAGTTGGGCATCAGAGATTTCTATTTTGGGTTTTACGGATTTATTGTGTAACTCACCCCATACGCCGCCATGGAAAACCTGGTTGGTATAGAGCGTAAGTACCAGAATGGCGATGCTTCCGACAACAACTATCTTTTTTACTATACTTTCTTTTATGGATAAATTTCCGGATGCTATCCAGGGGTACCATTTATATTTCTTCAGCCAGGGAGTTTTGGGCATCAGTATCCGGTCGAGGGAATAGTGACCGCCTCCCGTCATGAATATGGTGAATCCGGCGGCAACGCCCAGAACGCCGATTTGCCACTCGTCAAGACAAGTAGAACCTATCCATCCCGAACCTAAAAGAATTCCTCCTGCCAGACCGATGACTCCTATACTTGCCAGCCTTGTGAAATAGCCAAGCATGAAAAGTAAGCCGACAATTGCTTCAATGATAGTGAAAATAACCATAGCCCACCAGAGAACATCCGGTGTGCTTACCAGATATTCGATAATGGGCTTTATGCCTAATGAATTGGGTAGGAAATGATTGAACTTCTCGCCAATATATCCCGGAGCGTCTTCCACCAGTTTGTTTTCCAGAATCAGGCGTCGCCAGAACGCAGAAAAATAAGTCCATCCGACCACCAGCCGAAGAGCCAGAGAAAACATTCCGGAAAAGTCATAGACCTGTCCCGTCGGATATTCCGATGTTATTTTCTTCTCCATATAATCTTATATTATTTATCTCGTTCGCTCTTTTTAGAAGCAATGGGTTGCAGAATGTTTCCTAATAAACCACCCATGACGGCTCCCCATAATGCACTATTTAGGGGAGAAGAAGTTATCGGACAAGTACCCGTACTACAACCGACATATCTCCAGTAGAGATAGCCGCCTACAGCACCGATTATTGCACCTACTATCGTAAGCCAATATCTTTTAATGAGTGTTTTGCCCATCCTTTCCAATATGTTATTGATACATGTCTTTTACTAAAACAGATTTCTCTGGGAAATTGTTTCCCAATATATGGATTATTTTTCATATGATTTGCTTAAAAATAGGAGAATTGATTAAACTACCACTCATTTTGGGTAATTAAAGGGAAAACTTGGTATCTTTGCGGCACATTACTAAGCAAAATACGTCTAAAATGATGCAACCATATACTATATGTCTGACGGGAGGTGTAGCCCGCAATCCGCTTATTCGCTTGGCCGCACCCGTTTCAGTTTCTTTTCCGGCAGATGAGCACATTGCTATCGTCGGTCCTAACGGTTCCGGCAAAAGTCTCCTGGTAGATATGCTTATAGGCAAATATCCGTTGAAGGAAGGAACTCTGACCTATGACTTTTCTCCTTCTGCCTCACAGGCGGTTTATGACAATGTCAAATACCTTGCTTTTCGTGACACATACGGTTCGGCCGATGCCAATTATTATTATCAGCAACGCTGGAATACTCACGACCATGACGATGTGCCGCTGGTCAGCGATATGCTTGGAGAAGTCAAAGATGAAACGCTGAAACAGGAACTTTTCGAATTGTTTCGCATTGAACCGATGCAGGACAAACCGATGATTCTTCTCTCCAGTGGTGAACTGCGTAAATTTCAGTTAGTGAAGGCTTTGCTGACTGCTCCCCGCATTCTTATTATGGATAATCCTTTCATCGGCCTGGATGCACAAACCCGTGAGTTGCTGAATACCTTGTTGGAAGGTTTGGCGAAACGGTCTGCCGTGCAACTGATTCTTGTACTTTCTATGATGGACGATGTGCCTCCTTATATAAATAAGGTGTTACCGGTAGCCAATCGCATGGTGGGACAGATGATGCAACGCGATCAATATCTTACTATATTCCGGAATGCAGATGTACCTGTACCCGAGGATTTGCAGCAACGTATTATTGATTTGCCCTATGATAATGCCAACTATGTTTCGGATGAAGTAGTGAAACTGAATAAAGTGAGCATCTGCTATGGCGACCGTACGATCCTAAAAGAATTGGACTGGTCGGTGATGCGTGGGCAGAAATGGGCATTGAGCGGTGAGAATGGTGCGGGAAAATCAACTCTACTGAGCCTTGTCTGTGCAGATAATCCTCAGTCGTATGCATGTGATATCAGCTTGTTCGGAAGGAAACGGGGTACAGGCGAGAGTATTTGGGAAATAAAGAAACATATTGGATATGTCAGTCCCGAGATGCACCGTGCTTATCTGAAAAACCTGCCGGCTATTGAAATCGTAGCTTCCGGTTTGCATGATAGTATCGGATTGTATAAACGTCCGAAAACTGAGCAAATGTCCATCTGTGAATGGTGGATGGATATTTTCGGCATTGCCGCTTTGAAAGATAAACCTTTTCTGCAATTGTCCAGTGGTGAACAACGTCTGGCACTCCTGGCACGTGCTTTTGTGAAAGATCCGGAGTTGCTGATACTGGATGAACCGCTTCACGGGTTGGATACTTACAACCGCCGTCGTGTGAAGAAGATAATCGAGGCGTTCTGCCGCCGTCAGGATAAAACCATGATTATGGTTACCCACTATGAGAAAGAGCTTCCTGCTACCATAAGCGATCGACTATTCTTGAAACGTAACCGCTAATATCTGGTTTGGATAATGAGAAAACTGTTACTTCTTTTTTTGATACCTTGCTTTTTTATCTCCTGCAATGGGGGGAAGATGCCTCCTGCCACTGTTGAAGGAACACAGATAAAGCCTGATTCTTTTGCAATAGGGCTGACTCTATTCAAAAAAGGAAGAGCACTTGCTTACAATCCTTCAAAAGTAGACAGTATGCTGTTTTATATGCGATTGGCTGAAAGTTTCTTCAAGGGTGAAGGGGATAAAGCACAGGTAAACCGCTATGTCGGTACTGTTTATGTGGCAAGGAATGAACTGGATAAGGCTGTTGTTTATTTCCTGAGAGCCAGCCGTATGGCAAAAGAATGGCAGTATGGTATTCTCTGCCAGGATGTGGCGAATGTCTATACAACATCCGGACGCTACCGGGAAGGGATATCGGTTATGGACTCTATGCGAAAAAATATGGATGACCGCCGGGTGGTGCCTTATTATCATTTGGCAAAAGGAAACCTGTGGGCGGGTATTCACGAATATGATTCGGCCGTCATCAGTTATCGCATTGCAGCTACTTCATTGAACCGTTGGGTGGCTGCCACTGCTTCCCGGCGGCTGCAATATCTGTATTCTTCCCAGGGAAAAGATGAAAAAGCTTTTAAAGCAGCAATTTCGGCTGATGAACAGCTTCTGAAAGAGTTGCAAAGGGAAGAGGGAATAGAGAGTCGGACGATGTATGAAAAAGCAAAGTTGGAGAATGAACTGAATCGTCTGAAAATAGATAAACAGAGGCGGGAGATAGGACTGCTGACTTTAGGACTGTGCTGTGCAATAGCGTTTGCAGTAGTCTATATTGTTTGGCAGCGTCGCAAGCGACAGATGTATAAACAACTCTGGCGGGAACAATCCTTACGATTAAAACAAACCGAACAGCTATTGACACAATCGGAAGAGCTGAATGAACTGCGTGAAAAGGAGAGTTTACTTCGTGAGTCACTTTTCCGCCGTATGAAATCATTTCATAAAATTCCTTCATTGGAGAAAGAAGAACCAGCGGAAGGAGAAGATGGTGACGTCCAGAACCGTCGCATAGCATTGTCCGACGAAGAATGGGAAGATATACGCCAAACGGTGGATGGAAGTTATGAGAAATTCTCCGTGCGTCTACGAGAAGCTTTTCCGGGGTTAAATATGAAAGATGTCTATTTCTGTTGTTTGGTGAAAATCAATGTTAGTATTAAGGACTTATCTGATATATATTGTATTAGTCGTACTTCGATTAGTAGGAAGAAGCAACGGATGAAACGGGACAAACTGGGATTAACGGAGAACAATGAGACTTTGGATGATTTCCTGCGCCGTTTTTAGGGTTTTGTCTATAGTAATTCAGAATGATTAAAAGGTAATTGGTTTATAATTAGTAGATTAGTGCGAAAGCACTTTGCTGGTTTTGTCTATATGATTATTTGTCCATTCCTCTCTATACACCTACCTTTGTCTTATTGTTTCACACAAAAAAATAAGAATCATGAAAAACAAGCAATTGAAAAGAGCAGGATGTATGGCAGGGGTGATGTTAGTCTTATGTCTGACTTCCTGTACAAATGAAGGACGTAAAACTTATGCGCTGGATACACAACCGGTAGTAGGTACGGTGGAGATGGTAAATGGAGATTCTGTATGGGTTTGTGATCTTTCGGCCATAAAAGATACCGCAGTGCTTCCGCTGAGTTGTTTTGCAGAAGAACTACAGATTGTAAAGTTGGACAACCGGGATGAGGCATTGGTGCCTGTGAGGAATGTGGTAATGTCCGACAATTATATGATGGTATGGGGCAAAGACCAGACACCTTTTAAACTTTTCGATAAATCCGGTAAATTCCTTTGCAATGTCGGTTCTGTGGGACAAGGCCCCGGTGAATATAAACTGATATATGATGCTCAGATAGACGAGGATGGTGGGCGTATCTATTTACTTCCCTGGAATGCGAGGTCTCTGTTGGCTTATGATATGAAGGGGCAACCCGTGCAAAGTATTCCATTGCCCACATTGGTGCCAAAAGGTGTATTTAAAGCAAAGACAAAAGACTCTTTGCTTTCCGTATTTCTTTTGCCTTTCGAGTATTTGCCTAATGTGGCATGGACACAGAAGTTCAATGGAGAAATTGTGGATACTGTACCTTCGCGACACTTGGCGGTAAAACCGGATTTCAGTAATGAGGTATATAGTAATAAGAATAGTGCAGACTTTGATGTTTCTCTCTTTGTGTTCTGGGGGCGCCGTCCGGATAGTCTTTATCATTACGTCAATGGGCGTCTGACTCCTCGTTTCACTATGAACTTTGGTAAAAAAGAGATTCCTATCCATGATTACAAAGAACTGCCACATCATTTTCTGGGAAGCACGTCAGTGGAAAAGCAAATTGATGAAAGAAATTTCACAACCGAAGTTCCTGTCGATTTCGTCATAGACAAGCGAACCTTGAAAGGTGCTTTCTATAAGGTGGAGAATGACTATTTGGGAAATATGCCCATACAATGGTTCCCGTACAACTGCTCAAATGGTTATTATGCAGCTAATATGGAGCCGGCTACATTGAAAGAAATGCTTGAAAAATATCTGGCTGGAACAACAGAAATTACTAAGGCTGAGCGGGAACGTATGCAAAAGCTGGCTGATAGCATCCACGAAAATGATAATAACTATATCTTGTATGCCAAACTGAGATAAAGAATGAAACACTTACTCTACATTATATTATTCTCTCTATTGTTTCTCTCTGCCTGCAAATCGCGGGCAGAGAAGGGGCAACATGTGGATACAGATAGCCTGTCTGTAGTAGATACGCGGAAAGTGATAACGGATGCTCCTTTGGTGGCCGGCAGTGTGATGCTGAAAGAGGAGGATTTCGGAGAACTGATAGAACTGGCCGGCAGGCATCAGCTCTTGGATGAAGAAGGTCCCATCTTTAAAATGGCAGAGCCGGAGATGATGGTTAGGGACGGATACTTCCTGTTGCAGAACCGTCCTGCTGTGTCGTATACCCGCCGTTCGGACGGAACAGTTGAAGTGGTGAGACCGGATGATGAAGGACTGAACTGTTTCTTTCATTGGTATCGTCTGCCAGATTTCAGCTATATCACTTCCTTCGGAATGGGAGGGAATGGGCCCAATGAATTTAATTTTCCGCATCTTGTACCTTCCTGTGCATCTGTCGATGCTACATATCTATATGAAACCACTGCCATGCAATTGTATGAAACGGATACGATGGGTACTCTGAAACCTTGTCCTTTTACTTTCAAGTCGATGAAAGGTTCTTCCTATTCGGATCGCCAGATATGTGTGGCTTCCCCGGATACTTTCTATTATGTAGATAATATCCCTCGGGGAAAAGCGATAATCCGTACAGTTTATCAAGGAGATAGTTTGCAGACAGAACAAATCTATAATTTGGCATTCAGCAAGAAGCATCGCTCTTGGAGCCCGTATATAGGTGATTTTATCGTTTCTCCTTCCGGTAACCGCATGGTGTATGCCTATAAGTATTTCCGCAAGATACTGGTGATGGATAAATCCGCCCAGACCGTACGGGATATCAATTTCGAAGCTGACGGCATAGAGGCTAAGAATGATATACTTACATTAGGGCCGGACAATATAACCTATTATTGGGGAATATCTGCTACGGATGATTACTTCTTTCTGACTTACAGCGGACGCACTCCCATCCAAGTGACGCGCGAAAATGGTAAAGGTGATGGATATATTTTTGTGGAACAATACGACTGGGGCGGTAATCCGGTAGCACGCTATAAACTTGACCATTGGGGTAGGGTTATATCGGATGGGGAGCAACTATACCAGGTTTGTTACATGTATGATGACCCGCTTTTTCTCTACCCATTGCCCGAAAGGAAATAAGCGAAACAGAAACGGCTGCTATATTTATAATTTTATTATATTTGCAGCCGTTATGATGAAGTATGTATTTTTATTTTGCGCATTGTTAGGTGTATTCCTTATGTCCGGATTTGAATCTGTATCCGGTGCTATGAAGGAACATAAGACTCTGTGCACTATAGATTTACAACAAGTGGAAACGCAATGCAACCTCTCTAAAGCAGATACAGAACAATGTAGAAAGATTATTTATGGAGGAGAGTATGCCGATAGGGTCATTGGTAACGTAGCAACTTCAATCTCACGCTGTAACCTCCCTTCCTCACAACTTTTAAGGTTTAATATTTCTTCTGTTATTGCTAAAATAGTCAAGTCCTTAAAAGTTTCCCTTCCCGAAGAAAAAAGAATCTCTTTTTCGTCTTGTATCTCTTTAACTCAATATTCCAGTAGATACTATATTTATGCGTTGAGACGTATTATTATTTGAATCTGTTTCTTTCCTTTTATTCATATGTATTCCTATCATAAAGAATAGCCGGAAGGTGATGTCTTTGGTGTGTAGCATATGTATGATTTACGTACTAAAAATCAGATATATAATGGATTTACTATTGGACTTTATTCTCCACATTGACCAATATATGATAAATATGGTGCAGGAATATCACACCTGGACTTATGTAATATTGTTCATAATAATTTTCTGTGAAACCGGATTGGTTGTTACCCCTTTTCTGCCGGGGGATTCTTTGCTTTTTGTGGGTGGTGCCATAGCTGCACTACCCGGAATGTCACTTGAAGTGAATATTCTTGTTTTAGTATTGTTCTTAGCAGCCGTGCTGGGAGATTCCTGCAATTATATGATAGGGCATTTCTTCGGGAGTAGGCTTTTCAATAATCCTGATTCTAGGATATTCAAACAGAGTTATCTGGATAAAACACATGACTTTTACAAAAAATATGGTGGCAAGACTATCATCATAGCCAGGTTTGTACCCATTGTCCGCACCTTTGCTCCATTTGTGGCGGGAATGGGCAAAATGCACTATTATTATTTTATGCTCTACAATCTGGTAGGGGGTGCCCTTTGGGTAGCGCTTTTCTGCTATGCCGGATATTTTTTTGGCGACCTTCCGTTTGTTCAGGAGAATCTGAAACTGCTGATTGTAGCTATTATCGTTATTTCCATATTGCCTGCTGTTATAGAGGTGGTACGGGTAAAACTTAAATAATGAATTCCGCTAACAGATATATCCATTGTGCGGAATTTAGTTCTTCTTCTACTAAAACAATTATCAGAACTATCTGTTTATATTATATTATATGTGCTTTGCATCGTAAGATTCTATTTATTTTAGTTGCAGGCCTTATCACTTTAATCACAAAAAAAACAATTTATGCCATGAAATTCTTTATTGACACAGCTAATTTAGATCAAATTCGGGAGGCTTACGATATGGGCGTTCTCGACGGGGTGACAACCAATCCTTCGCTAATGGCGAAAGAAGGTATCAAAGGAGTAGAAAATCAGCGGAAACACTATGTAGAAATCTGCGACATTGTGCAAGGCGATGTCAGTGCTGAAGTAATCGCTACAGATTATGAAGGTATGATTAAGGAAGGCGAAGAACTTGCCGCCCTCAATCCTCACATTGTAGTAAAAGTGCCCTGTATTGCCGAAGGCATCAAGGCTATCAAATATTTCACATCCAAAGGTATCCGTACCAACTGCACACTTGTTTTTTCCGTAGGACAGGCATTGTTGGCTGCCAAAGCAGGGGCCACTTATGTATCTCCCTTCGTGGGGCGTCTGGACGACATTTGTGAAGATGGTATTGCTCTGGTAGGCAAAATTGTAGAAATGTACCGTTACTATGGTTATACCACCCAGGTTCTTGCTGCTTCCATTCGCAGCACGGCACACATCGTGCAATGCATTGAAGTAGGCTCCGATGTGGCAACCTGCCCGCTTTCTGCCATTAAAGGTCTACTTAATCATCCGTTGACGGACTCCGGATTGAAAAAGTTCCTCGGAGACTACAAACGTGTAAACGGATAATAAAAAATACTCTATAAGCCTATCTTTCACGGATTTCTTGAATAATATTGGCGAAAAATAGAATAAAACAACTATTTTTGTGCTCAATATGAATATAAAATGAGAAAAAGCTGATGAAAGAAAGGCTTATTGGGTTGATACAGACGTATATCCTCTTCGTCTGTATCTTCATACTACAGAAACCGTTATTTATACTTTACTACAGTTCTTTGTATGCAAATACTTCCTGGACAGACACTTTTCAGGTTATCTGGAACGGTTTGCCTCTTGACCTCTCACTTGCCGGATATTTAACGGCTATTCCAGGATTATTTTTCATCGCCTCCGCCTGGACGCTTTCCAATACACTTCGTCGCATTTGGAACGGTTACTATCTTTTCATTGCTATTCTACTCGCTATTATTCTCATTGTCGATTTAGGTTTATATGAATATTGGGGGTTTCGGCTGGATGCCACGCCACTTTTCTATTTCTTCTCTTCTCCTAAAGATGCGTTGGCAAGTATCAGTATATGGCAGGTGATGGGGGGAATCGTTGCCATGATTATATATGCATCATTACTATATGTCATTTTCCTTTGGATACAAAGAGGTGTCTGGAAGAGAATGAAACTGCCTTACCGCCGTTTGTCAGTATCGGGTGTGATGCTATTACTAACCGGTTTGCTTTTTATTCCCATCCGTGGCGGCTTTACTGTTTCTACGATGAATACAGGCAAAGTCTATTTCAGTTCCAACCTGCGTTTGAACCATGCAGCCATTAATCCAGCCTTCAGCTTGATGGAGTCTCTTTCAAAACAGAAAGACTTTGGTAAACAATACCGCTTTATGGAAGCAGCGCAAGCAGATGAATTAATGAAGAAACTGGTGGATCCTATGGTTCTGGATAGCACAGTGGTCATTCCTGATACTTTGCGTATGGCTTTATTCACAACAGAACGCCCGAATGTGATATTAGTCATACTGGAAAGTTTCTCTTCCAAACTGATGACCACTCTGGGAGGTGAGTCGGACATTGCCATTCAAATGGATAGTTTGGCAAAAGAAGGCGTACTCTTTACGAATTTCTATGCTAACAGTTTCCGTACAGACCGTGGTCTGGTGTCTATTTTGAGTGGTTATCCCGCACAGCCCACTACAAGTATCATGAAGTATCCCCGTAAAACCCAGAATCTTCCCGCTATTGCAGGTAGTTTGCGCGATGCCGGATACCAAACAAAATACTATTACGGCGGTGATGCTGACTTCACTAATATGCGCTCTTACTTGATGTCTTCGGGCTTTGATGCTATTATTTCCGATGAAGATTTTCCTGTATCAGAGCGTTTGAGTAAATGGGGAGCCCATGACCACCTTGTTTTCAATCGTCTTCTGGAAGACTTGAGAAATGAGGCTATAGACAGTCTTGCCACAGATAATGCCCAGCCTTTCTTCCGGACATTGCAGACTTCCAGTAGTCACGAGCCTTTTGAAGTCCCTTACCGTCGTTTGGCGAATGACCGTCTGAATGCTTTTGCCTATACGGATAGTTGTGTAGGCGACTTTGTGAAGCGTTTCCGCGAATTGCCACAATGGAAGAATACAGTGATGATACTGGTACCCGATCATGTGGGTGCATATCCCGAATACTTGGATAATATGACGGTAAGTCGCTATCAGGTACCTCTGTTGTTGGTGGGTGGTGCCATTAGCAAGCCAAGGCGCATTGACGTTTACGGTTCTCAACATGATATTGCAGCTACGTTGTTGGCGCAGTTATCATTGCCCCATCAGGAATTTACGTTTAGTAAGGATATGCTCAATCCTGCTTCTCCTCACTTTGCTTTTTTCGCTGTTCCGGATGCTTTCGGTATGGTAACGCCGGATAATCAGTTGATATTTAACTGTGAAGCTAATGCTGTAGCACTGGATGAGGGTACTGCGAAAGGAAAGAATCTTCTTCCGGGCGAGGCCTATTTGCAGAAATTATACGATGATATAGCAAACCGATAAAATAAGGCTAAATTATGATATCAGAAGTTTTGAATGAGGTAGTCAATATAGATACCAATATATTTCTTTCCATCAACCGGATACACAGTCCGTTTTTTGATTATTTTATGAGTACCTTTAGCGGTAAATGGATTTGGGTACCCATGTATGCCGCTATCTGGTATGTGATGTTGCGCAACTTCCATTGGAAAGTGACATTGTTTTGCATGATTGCCCTGGCACTTGTCATTACCATTGCCGACCAAACAGGGGCAACATTGATACGTCCGTATGTGGAGCGTCTCCGTCCTGCTAATCTGGAAAATCCTATTTCAGATGCGGTACATATTGTAAACGGATACCGTGGTGGTCGCTACGGATTTCCATCCTGTCATGCTGCTAATACTTTCGGACTGGCATTCTTCGTTTGGTTCCTTTTCCGGAAGCGATGGCTCACGGTGTTCATTATGGGGTGGGCGTTGCTTACTTGTTATTCGCGTATTTATCTGGGGGTGCATTACCCGGGCGACCTTTTGGCAGGTGCAATTATAGGTTTACTTGCAGCATATCTGGTATATTGCATTTTCATGAAAGTGAGTGGATATAAAACCATGAAAAAAGTACCGCATATCAATGCGCCTATATTAATAGGTGGACTGACAATAGTGGGGATACTGATATACTCCACGGTCATGGTGTTGTAGAGATTATTATATTTATTTTTTAGAATTGATAATTTACCGTTGCCATAGCCTCTCGTGGACGTATGTTTAGCCGTGAAGTATAGCTTTGCGTAGCTGAGTAAGTGGTATAAGCGTATTCTTTCTTATTGAACAGATTGTTGAGGTTTGCTTCAAACCGCCATTTTTTCGTTTTGTATATAAGAGATGCATCTGCAAATACAGTATTTAGATGTGTTCTTCCACCCAAGTCATTCCGGTAGTGTTCTCCGGAGAGACGTAAATCTACTTGTCCGATACTGAACGTAAGCCGTAATCGTTGTACAAAATCCAGTAGTGGAGTGAGGCGGGTATCACTTCCTATCTTGCTGCCGCCATAACCTAGTGTGGCATGGTATTCCGCTTCAAAAATGTCAATAGGGGACCAAATTAGTTTAGGCTCTGCTTTTAAGTAATCGTAGCGATAAATTTGCAGAAGGCTTTGTGGGGTGCTATCACTTCCTGGCAGAGAGGTGAGTTGCTCTCCATTGCTACGACTGAGTAGTACGCTGAGGGAGGTTTTTAGATGCCAGTCATATATGCCTTTGGATAAAGTGCTACTGAGGGTCCAGCTATCGGTATGATTCGGCTGCTCGCGGCGGGTATAGACGATGGCGTCTTCGGAAATGCTTTGTTCGAGAAGCGTATTCCGGTTGCTGCGGCTGTAGGTCAATGAAGTGGTGATGAAGAATTCTTGCACGGTGTTTTTATACTCTCCATAAAGGTTGTAAGTTTGCTGAGTACTGGTAGGGAAAAGACCGTTTCCGTTTCGCCAGGTGCGGTAATCGGTTTGATAGCGTCCGGGATATAGGTCGGTGATGTCTCCTGCTGAGCGTTTCAGACTGCCGTAAAAGGAAAATTTCCAGTGATAATCCAACTGATAACGTGCGTACAAGGAAGGGTTGAAGAAAAGGAAAGAACGTTGTTGCGAGAAGTATCGCTGGGCTTTTAGGGGCATAGAGAGACTTGATAACCACTTTCCACGGTTTAGTTGGAAGTAAGGAGTGAGGTATAGGGATAAGTTGGAGGCGTTGAAGTCTGCGGGCTGTGCTGCCGGTTTATATCCCATTGCTGCCCATTCGCCCTGTACGCCTGCCTTATATTGTTGGGTGAAACCATTATACTTTTTCAGATAAGCTGCACTGTTATCCGTATAAAAGCTATGTTGGTTGAATTTACTTTTCCCTTTTTCAAGCAAGAGCGACGCAGGCTGATAAGCATATCGCGTAGCCGAAAGAAACTCCCATGTCCCGCTTTCCCTATTCTGGATGAGGTTAAAGAAATTGCCTGCATTCAGTTGCGAAGTCCGTATTGTCTGTCGGAGTTCTTCCGAACGGCCCCGGTTTATTTCTCCTTCCACAGTGAAGCGGTTGGATATATAGTTCCGGCTGCTATTATCTTCGTAGCGTAGTTCCAGGTTGGCTGCGTCGCTTATCAGTCGGTAATGGTATGTTTCATCAATCCGCACGGTGTCAGCCGGTTGATAATAGATTTGCGTATTTCCGCGTTGTTGGCGTATCAAATTGTGTGTATATCCGGCTTGCAATCGCAGGCTCCGGTCGTCGTTCCATTTGTACATCCGGTTTCCATTTAGTGTGTGCGTCTCGTTGAAGAGTAACCGCTTCTTGTCCAGTGGCGCACTGATGCCCGGCTGAGACAGGAATGCGGAGAGAGGGATTTGTTGCCAGGCATTTCCTGCCAATACCATCTGTTCCGTACTGAGGTCTTTACCGTTATTATTTGTTTTATAATTATAGACACTTTGTTTGCTTTTACCCAGTTGCAGGGCATTCAGCCCACCTTCCCATAGTAGCTTATTATTGTCGTCGCTCCATCCTGCACCGAGTGTGGCATTTGCTATCCATTGGTCGCGGGCTTTCGGGTCCAGTTTCAGATTCAAGGCCACTTCGTCCGAATTAATCTTTCCTTTTAATGCTTTCACTGATTGATAGTTCTCCATGATTTCCGCCGTCTTCACTGCTTTTGCATCCAGATTGTTATTGATCTGATTGTAGCGTCCGCCCGTCACATCCATTCCTTCTACGAAGTAGTGGTTTATGGCTTTTCCTTTGTACTTCACCTGTCCGTTTTCATCTACATCCACACCCGGAAGTTTTTTCAGTACATCCTTGATATGCACATCTTTGGATGAGGCGAATTGAGCCAAATCGTATCTCACAGTATCTTTTCGCGTATTGATGCGTCCGGGACGTATCTGCACTTCTTTCAATATGATGGCTTCCGATTGTAGGTTAAAGTTCTGAGTTCCGGCGGCATTGATGTTCCGTACTTCTCTTTTGTAACCCAGTAGGGAGGCGCTGAGTTGTAATGTGCTGTTGTGCTTCCATGCCAGGCTATAGTATCCTTTTGCATCTGTCAATGCATAATCTATCGTTATGTTTCCGCGCATTACGCTAATCATGACTGCCTCCAGCGGTTGATTACTCTCTGCGTCTGTCACTATACCACTTAGCGTTTGAGCCTGCATAGAGTGGAAAAGACTAAGAAAAAACAGGAAACTTATAATATGAAGTACTTTATTCATAAACCAAGGTGATTGAAGGATATACTTAACTACATCCGGGTGCCAGCATATCTGACACCCGGGTATTGGTAACAGAAACTTTAAGAGATAAAAGAATTATTCTTTATTTATAAAATAGAGATTTATAAGATAGCTATTTCCCCCGTTCCAGCGGATTATAAGGCACATTCTTCGGGTTCTTTGTTGCATTGCCATGCTCGTCTTGTATGGTAACGGTTACATTAGGCATGCTTCCTGTGATGAATCCTACCGGATCGGCATAATATCTTTCGTGCACTTTATCGTACGCTTTGCGATTCATCGGTTCATGCTTCTTTCCGTCAAAGAGAATGGGTCTGTACGTGTGGCATTGCTCCATTCCCGTTGCAGTAAACGAATAATGTCCCTCGCTATCTTCGGCTTTCAATATCAGTCCCGGCAGTCCGCAGAGTTTCCAGGGGCCGTCACTGACTGGTATATCCGCCGTAAACCATGCTGTCCATGTGCGCCCTTTGAACTGGCATTCCGCTTTCCCGCAGAGGTAGGAGAGAATACTGTCATTCTCAGCCAGTATCTTCCATTGCGGACGTTCTTCACTCTCTTCACAACGGAGGCGTGTCATGCCTGCCACTTCATCGAGTGTGGTTACTTTCCCTGCAGGATAACCTTTGAAGGTGCGTTCGCTCAGTTTGCTTCCTCCGTACTGTTTCATGTGTTCATTGATGGTTTCCTGCGAAGCCTTGTTGGCAAAGTCCACTGCCAGCACAGAATCGCACACATACTTGGTGTAGCTATAAAATTTGGAAAGATTCTTGCCGACTTCCAACATCATGGTTTCTTCCATCACCTTTTCCGGTTTCTCAGTGTTGGGGATGCAGCGTGTTTCATATTGCACAAGAAGTTGTGCTTCGCCGATGGTATCGTTCACTACTTTAGTGCCATCAGAGACAATAATCTGTGCCCTTGCCTGTGATGCGCATAATGCTGCGAGACATAAGCTGAAGAAAATAATTTTTGTACTCATACATTTCTACTTTTTATGGGTTCTACATTCTGGTATCAGTTTCTTGTGCTGCAAATCTATGCGGTTTTTGCTTCTGGAAAGGTCGAAAGTTATTACTGAAATATTACGCTACGGATAATATCTGCCTCGCGTGTACTTATATTTGCAAGCTAACGTTTACCTTTGCCGGTACTAAAAAAAGAATGATTATGGAACGACGGATTAAGATAGTATGGATGCTTTCTATTGTAGCGATGCTGCTTATCACGGCTGGGCAGGCCTATTGGTTGCGCAATCAGTACCAGTACATGAATGACGAACAGATACATGACATTTATGACCGTATCCTCCAAACTGCGGAGAAATATGATTCCATCCGTGCTCCACAGCCTAAAAAAGTGCTTACCTCTGCGAATATGTTTTTTTACCAATTGAATAAATCCATAGATTTGGAAAAACGGACTACTATTGATGAGTTGGTATTGGGCGTTCTGAAAGGAAGGGATTTGGAAAGCGTTGGTCAAAACATAGAGACTCTCAGAATAGAACTGGACGACTCGGACCGAGTGGATAAAGGTGGGGCTAAATTACCTCGTGATAACTATTCATTGGACAGTATAATACCCAATGACCGGGTTCTTGTGAAGGATTCATTCAAAATCAATATGTCTGATAAACATGCGCCCAACCTGAATGATATTATCAATTTATATCGTTTGGAGCTGGATGTACCGTTTGCCTTGCAAGAATTTGATTCTCTACTTGCCATGCATCTGGATGAGCGGATGTTCGATACATGGTTGGAAGTTAGCAAAGACACTACGTATCTGTGGAATCCGATGCTGACACGGCATGGTACATTGCTTCATCCGTATATCGAAGTGAATTATCCATATAATCCCCTGAAGCGCCAATCGGTTATAGTTAAGGTGGATATATCGCCGCATGTCGTTCTTATACGTATGGGGTGGCAACTGTCCGGTAGCATCTGTCTCATATTCTTATTAGGCCTGTGCCTGCTGTTCCAGATAAAAACCATCTTGAAACAACGGCGTATAGACGAACTCCGGAAAAGTTTTGTAAATACTATGATACATGAACTGAAACGCCCCGTGCAGGCTTTGAAGATGTGCGTTGCTTTCCTCAATGACAAATCTCTGCGAATAGATGAGAAGGCGATGGACGAAGTGATACATGACTCTATGTCTGAGTTGGATAACCTCTCGGCTTATCTTTCGAAGTTGCGCGACATGACGCGTGCGGATGATGAACATACGCAACTATCTATTCGTACATTTAGTATCAAAGAAACTCTGGAGAAACTTATCCGTCTTTATCATATGCCCGAAGGTAAAGATGTTTCTATTGAAACCCATTTCAGTGAAGAAACCCTTGTGACGGCAGATCCGGTACATGTTTCCAATATTATCAGTAATTTGATAGAGAATGCTGTAAAGTATTCCGGTACGTCTGTGCATATTGTTGTGGATTGCCTTGTGCACAATCATCAGTTGACGATTCGGGTATCTGATAATGGTATCGGCATTCCGGCTTCCGAACAGAATCGTGTGTTTGATAAGTTCTACCGGGGCAGTAATCTTCCCGACCGTTCATTGCCGGGCATCGGATTGGGATTGAGTTATGTGAAGTTGCTGGTGGAGGCACATCACGGAATCATTTCGTTGAGTAGCCAGACTGGTAAGGGAACGGAGATAGAAATTAATATTCCACAATAAAAGAGTTACAAGTTACGTGCTACAAGCTACGAGTTGCTGCGTTGTATTTGTAGCTTGTCACTTGTATTTCGCTCTAAAAAAACTTTTAGCAATATGAAACCTTTGAAGATACTTTTTGCTGATGATGATTTGAAATATTCGATGCTATTAAAACGCTTTCTTGAAAAAGAAGGCTATGAAGTGACCTATGCCGGAAATGGAATAATTGCCCTTGAACAATTTCCGCTTGTGAAGCCCGATTTGGTATTACTTGACATCAATATGCCCGGCTGTAATGGCTTTGAAGTTGCCGAACGCATTCGTGAAACAGATAAGCATGTTCTCATCTTCTTCCTCTCCGACCGTAGTGACAAAGCCGACCGCCTGCAAGGTTTCCAACTCCGTGCCAATGACTATCTGTCAAAGCCTTTCTATCCGGAAGAATTGATGGCTCGTATCCGTGAACGCTTCACTTTGCAACTCTCTGATACGGTGGAAGAAGAAACTTATCGTTTCGGTCAGTCCGTCTTCAATTACAGTACGAATGAAATTCGCACAGGAAATAATAAAGTGCTTATCACTTCTCGTCAGGCGGATATTCTTCGCCTTCTGGCAAAGAACCTTAATCTTTCCGTAGATCGTGACTTATTATTAAACACTGCTTGGGGTAGTGTTTCTTATGCTAATTCTCTTGCTTTGAATGTACAGATTACTTATTTACGCAAGGCACTTCGTAACGATTCGACAGTGAAGATTGAGTCGCTGATGAAGAAGGGGTATGTGCTGAAAATAATGATATAAACTATGACATAGATCTATTGGTCGGGCACGTATCTCACAGGCTGTTTTCATATAGGTAAAATATATGCCAAAGGAGCAAGAGTCGTATTGAAAAGTTTTGTATCTTCGCCTCGTACGCCTCCGAAACATACGATTAGAAGAAACATCCTATGGGAATACAAAGCTATGAGTAAGATAAATAAACCTAGTGAGCAATGCAAATCACATTCATTATCGATAAATTCAGATAGTGAAAGTTGTCGGCAGGGAAAGTTGGCATTTGTCGACAACCGTCATAGTGTACAGTTGCAGCAAAGCATGATAAAGGCTGTTCAAAGACAAGTAATACAGCAACCACTGAGTAGAGAAGGTTATAATGATCCGGAAAGCAATGCTACGTGGGAAACTGAAAATATAGGTGGCAGTGAGGTCGGTATCGAAATGACAGCTTATCTGGCTATTAATCATATTGCTGGTGATCCACCGGGCTCCGGCGCATTAAAAGAAATATGTTCGGTGCTTCCTACAGATCCAACATTGCCAAATCAATACAAATATGTAAAAGGACATCTACTGAATGACAATGTAGGTGGACCGGGGAGAGGTTTTAATCTTTTCCCTATTACTGCTGATGCAAACGACAAGCACGAGTCGGCAATCGAAGCGACGGTTAAGGATTGGGTTAATGTTAAGAAGCAATTAGTCAAATATCATGTAAAGGTGAACCATGGAGGACTTCAGGAATTCAATCCTCCCATTCCCTCATCTAAATATATTGAAAGCACATTAACTTGCACCGCAGATATTCTGAACCCTGAGGATAGATCTAGTTCCATCAATCATGTTTCTGCAACAATACATTCGAAATATGATGCTACACCGCAGGTTACGGATATAAACGAAGATCAAAATATATATGCCAATCAAACATATCCAGAGTTAACTCCGTTCTTAAGTTCACGTGTGCATGAAAAAAGTTTTGAAGAATTGTGGGCAACCTTAGGACCCCAAGAGAGAGCAGAATACACTAGGGTAATGCAACAAAGCTATTATGAGATACAGCGACTATTGCAAATATATAAAGCTATTCCGAAGCAACCAGTCACGATGGATGGTTTATATGCTATGGCAGCAAAGATAATGAAGTCTAGCGGGCTATTGGAATATTTATCACAGCCTATTAATGACCATGAGGAGAGTAACTATTACCAAATAATCAAAAAACCTATGAACATGTCTACAATCAGACGTAAATATCAGACCAATATGTATTCAAGTTTGTCCGAAATGGAAATGGATATAATCCTCTGTCTGGACAATTGCATTTTATATCATGGTCCGGATTCTATGCTGTCAAATCTTGCAAAACACGCAAAAGCAATGTTCATTAAGAAAATAAGATAATCCGCTTCTTTCACCGCAGCGATAAAATCAACTGTCTGTACTGATGGCTCGTATCCGTGAGCGCTTTACTGTGAAAATAACGAAGTAAATTATAGTTTTCCTCTATTCGAACCTTATTTGTTTCGTGCCAACTCCTTATTTTCTCCACGTAAAGGTGTCTACTTTATTTCTTCTATTTTTATTTTTATTATATCTTCTAGACTGTCATAATAAACCCCGTGCCATTTACCTGTTATCTCAACTTGTTTACCGGAATCATTTCCTATAAAACGGGCACGATAAATAGCAGTAACATTACGCTTGATGACAGTAGCATTAAATTTCAGTATACTGTGTGGAGGTAACTTACTGGTATTTGTAGAATAAGAGTGAGGAGAATAGGTGTATTCTTCAAGTAAAAAGGGAACTTCAGGCCCTCCCGATGTGTGAAAGAAATCATCAAAAGGTATTTCACCAGAAGGAATACAGACCTCTATTATAGGACTTTGAACTAAAAGTTGAAAGTATTTCGGGTCATCAGAATAGAATTGGGATGTTTGCATAAAGTTTTCAACGGAGCAAACTGTTACCAGCATTTCACTATTGCTTGGGTTTTTGTAAATTTCTTCCGGTATTTCTATTTCAGTGACTTTAATTCCATCGTTATCAAACTTCCATTCTATTTCATCTAATGTGTAACTTGCGTCTTTGATTTCCTCAATGTTCTCGTTATCATCATTGCTGCATGCCGCAACACTGCAAAGTATTATTGTAAATACCCCCCTGCTTAGTAGTCTTTTAATCTGTGTCATACTTTTAATTTTTAGTTGGTCTATAAGTCTAATTTTCAAATATACGATAATTAACTGAAATAATAACTATTTGTTATGTTAAAAGTTTAGTCATACTTTGAAAGCAGACACTTTTTCTTCACTGACTGTTATTTTATCCTTATAAGCAGCATGCACAATGGCATCAATACAAACACTCACTTGCCGGTTGACCTGGAAAAATAAACAACTACCCCCTTTTTTCCGTTATTATTAATAAAACAAGTAAATATATGACAACTTTAGGTGGATGGATGAACAAAATCCTTGTAGGTTGGGGAGTAGACCCTAAGTTTGCGAATACCTTTGATGAAACCATTATTGCCGTACTGATAATAGCTATGGCTATAGGGTTGGATTATTTGTGCCAAGCTATCTTTGTGGGAGGTATGAAGCATTATACCAAGCGCTCACCCCATCGCTGGAATACCTTGCTGATGAAGCGGAAAGTAGTGCCCCATCTGATACATACGTTGCCGGGAATACTGATTTACTTCCTGTTACCCTATGCTTTTGTTCATGGCTTGGAAGTACTGGATTTAGCACAAAAGGTCTGCGCCGTGTACATTGTGGCAGCACTTGCCTTTGCTACCAATGGTTTACTGCTTGTATTTTTGGATTTCCAAAACCAGAAAGATACCAGTAAGAATCATCCAATGAAAGGTTTTATTCAGGTACTGCAAGTACTTGTTTTTTTTGTAGCAGCCATCTTTGCCGTCTCCATTCTTATAGATAAATCGCCCGCTACGCTCTTTGCCGGATTGGGTGCTTCGGCGGCGGTGCTGATGTTGGTTTTCAAAGACAGTATTTTGGGATTCGTGGCTGGCATACAGCTTTCTGCCAATGAGATGCTGCGTATCGGTGACTGGATTGCTTTGCCCAATGGGGGAGCGAATGGTATCGTCAAAGAGATTACCCTCAATACGGTGAAGATACAGAACTGGGATAACACAATTTCTACCATTCCGCCTTATACCTTAGTGAACGGGTCTTTTCAGAACTGGCGCGGCATGCAGGAGAGTGGTGGCCGGCGTGTGGACAAGAATATCTATCTAGATATGACCACATTGAAGTTCTGTACTCCTGAAATGTTGGATGCCATTCGAAAGGAAGTGCCTTTGATGGCGGACTATCAGCCGGCAGAAGGAGAGGTGCCTACTAATGCACAACTCTACCGTATTTACATCGAACGCTATCTTTGTAGCCTACCTGTTGTAAATCAGGATCTGGACTTGATTATCAGTCAGAAGGAAATGACAACTTACGGAGTTCCTATTCAGGTTTATTTCTTTTCCCGGAATAAGGTGTGGAAAGAATATGAGCGCATTCAGTCTGATATATTCGACCATTTGCTGGTAATGGTACAGAAGTTTGATTTGAAATTGTATCAGTATTCGGATTAATAAATGAGCCGGAAATCTGCCCATACAGGTAGGTGATCGCTGTAACCATCCTGGTACTTCATTCCGTAGTAAGTGCGGAATGGCTGTACATCGCCATACTTTTTATCATCCGTCAATAGGAAAGAAGGACGAAAAATATCGGCTTTGCTTTCACAGGTACAAAAGTCTGCATCCGGCTGGAGAAGCGTGCCGGAGACAATGATATGGTCCAATAAACCCCATTCGCCCTGATATTTATAACTACCGAAACCTTTTTGTGTAGCAGCCTTACGGGCAAGTAAGTGATAAAATCTTTGTGGTTGCAGACTGTTTTTGTTTTGAGGTGGCGCTTCTGCCGAGACTATTTTGCTGACCGATGCATTATCGGGATAATCGTTAAAGTCTCCCATGATAAGAATTTGCGGATGATACCGATGGAGATAGACGCTGTCTGCCGCAGCTTTCAACTGCCGGGCAGCATGCAGACGGTAAGGTTCGCTTTCTTTGGCACCTCCTGAACGGGACGGAAGATGAACTACAAAAACATCCAGTGTATCGTGGTTTAATAACATCCCATAAACGTGTAGTATATCCCGTGTAGGGCGAAATTTCTTTTTACCGGATATATGAGGTATGGGGATTCCCTGATAGGAAATCAGTTTGAAACGGTCCCGTTGGTAAAGCAATGCCACATCGATTCCTCGCTGATCGGGTGAGTTAGTCATCACATAGCGATATCCGGCTTCCCGAAGAATCGAGCGCTGAGTCAGGTCGCGTAATACACTGTCATTTTCCACTTCACAGAGGGCAACAAGTGCTGGTGGAGTCCAACCGCCTGCGGCTGTGATGGTGCGGGCTATGTTATCCAGCTTCTTTTTATATTTTGTATAATTCCAGTGGCGTACTGCGTCAGGTAGGAATTCATAGTCATTTTTTAGCGTATCGTGGCGGCAGTCGAATAAGTTTTCAACATTATAACTGACAACGCGAAAAGAGAGGGTGTCCTTTTTCGTTTGTCCGCAAAGAAAGAAAAAAGGAGCGAACAGAAATGAAAAAGTAATATATAATTTAATGTTCATTGAGAGTTGTTTTTAGTATGATGGCAAGATCATAGATTCATAACATCCTGCATCCGGTGCTGCATCTCGTAGCCGGGAGTGTCCGTTTCTGTCAATTGGGTAGGTGTTTGCATCTTCTTTTCTTCCCCAATTAATGGCTTTGGATTTTTCACCAAGATTAAAATTGTATTCCTGTGTATGGTTATCCATCAGCATGAAATTATCATCCTTCTCCCAGATAACATTGACTATCTTGTCATTCTCTTCTTCTATCGAGTTGATGAGGCAGTGTGAGAAGTAATAATTGAAAGCTATATTCTCATTTTTAGAGCGTCCTCCGTTAATTTCGTCTGTGCCCGAACCCGCAATAATGCAATTACGGAAAATAGCCGATGAAAGCGGATATGCAGTGTCATCCTGTTCATTCCGCACTTGCAATGCCGCCCCTTTCCGTACATTCCAACTAAAGTAATTTGCCAGTGTACAGTGGGTAAATGTATAATCTCCCCCTAACAGACTGACGCAGCTTTCTCCCGCATTACTGATCTCACTGTTTCCTACCACTACCTGACACGACGTCAACTCCAGTCCATTGCCCGATACTTGCCGTATGATAGAGGATTCCAATGTCAACTTCCTGCGGTCTGTTATCGAAGAATCGCAACGAATGCCGAAACTACCACCGTGAATATCCGCATAGACCAGATGATTTTCATAGCTGGTTTTGTAAAAACGTAAGCCTCCCCATTGTCCCGGTAACCGGTCATAAGGAAGATAGGGGAACATCCGGTCTGTGCGATCCCCTCGGAAAATAACCGGAGCGGAAAGAGTGCCTTCTACTGACAGGCGTCCATGTACCTGCATTCCTGCCTTGCCATGAAAGTACAAGCGAGTACCTGCTGCGAGTGTTAGGTGTGCATCCGGAGCAATACTGATACTGTCATAAATCAGTATCGGACGTTGGGATGTAATCAAGGTATCTTTTTCAATTACTTTTCCCCGGAAAGTAAAAGCATCTTGTGCGTATGCTTGCAATTTTACTTCTTGCCGGATGCCATTCAGTTGAAAAAGAATAGAGTCTTTTATGAATCTGATGTCGGCATTGTCTTGCTGAGGCAGGGTTGCTTCTACAAAAATATACAAGCTGTCTTCGCCTGCAATTTCTATATCGGAGAATTGATTTCCCTTTATGCCATCCACATTGATGCGAAAACCGGATTTTCCGGCATCGGCAAGAATTATGGAAGATATTAACAATGCTTTCTTATTCGGGTTGTATACTTTCAGTTGACGGGTGGATGTGGGAATGCCGGTGAGAACGGTATCCATGCGTAGCGTATCCTGCGAGAAGCAAAGTGTATGCTTCGGGTCGGATGAATAATCGTCCATGTCGTCACAAGCGTTGAAGGACAACAGGAAGAATATAGGGAATAGATATATGAGGCGCAGGGCTTTTAATCTCATGCCATTATCGGGTTTTTACTAAATAACGGGGGGTGAGGGTTTTTATTATATGATTTAAAATGAAATCTAAAGGAATAATTAAATATTTGCTAAGTGCTTAATATATAGATGGATATGATTGGCGGGCGATTTTTATAATATCAAAAGTTGGCTTAACTTGGAAGATTTTTGAATGCTTTTGTTTTAATAATAAACCGCTGGATAACAGTGAATTGCTTCTGTAAAATAGGGGTGGATAAAAAACGTTCGTTTAATGTGCACAAAGATAAAGGGTATTTTTGAGATGAACAAGATGTTTAATAAAAATATTTGCTTTTAAAGCTGTTTTTATAAGTATATTATTGATTATCAGTATTGTATTATTGGTGATAAATATATTTAATATCTTTTCCTTTTTATAGTTTTTGGCATCTGAACTTTGTGTTTAACATAGTGCACATTAAACGAACGATTAAAAGACATTATAGCTCCATTAATCTCTTCGTTAATCTCTTTTTCACATAACTGTTTCACTGCTTTTTGACCGTGATGGCGAAACGCTTTGAGATAATATGAATGCAACATAAGTTCTTAAAAATAACTGCATTACATAAATTAATCGGTAAGTATTTCACTACTCCGGTGTCCCCAAAGAATATTCTGACGTGAACATCACTTCACATTCTCCGCATCTTCACTGGTTTGCAGTGCGTGTCACCTATAGCCGTGAGTTAGCTTTGAAAGCTTTTCTCGACGAGGAAAAGATTGAGAATTTCATACCCATGCGTCGCGATTATATTGTGAAAAAGGGTCGTCGCATTCGTAGGCTTGTTCCTGCCGTGCATAATCTTGTTTTCATTCGCTCTACTCGCAAGCGTATCGATGCCTTAAAGGATAAAGCCGGTATGAATATCCCCATGCGCTATATCATGGATCGCGAACAGCGTCTCCCCATTGTCATTCCCGACAGTCAGATGCGCAGCTTCATTCTTGTTGCTGGTACCTATGAGGAATCGATTGTTTATGTGGAACCAGCCGAACTTCAACTGATAAAAGGTCAGAAAGTGCGCGTTATAGGCGGTGTTTTCGAAGGAGCTGTGGGGGAGTTCGTTCGTATTCGTCGTGACCGTCGTGTAGTTGTGAATATTGAAGGGGTTATGGCTGTTGCCACAACGTTTATTCACTCTTCACTGGTAGAGCCTATAGCCGACTAATTTCAGTGTTATAAATCATAAATCATAATTAAATATATGAGTGATCAAGTTTCATCCTTATTTTCCCTGGCTCACAGTCTTCTCACTCTGGGGCAGGATGACCGTCCGATTTATGTCGATGATTTCACCCGTCTGAATCGTGATGTTTATGAATCAGCCCTGAACTCGTATGGAAAGCATGGCTCTACTCCTGAAGCTGAAGCCGAGTTGTGTTTAGGTCTTTTGGTGGCCTTCAATGCCACAATGTATGATAATGGGCATAAACAGGAATATATTCAGAAGGTTCTGGATCGTAGTTTTGCAGTGCTTCCCACACTAAAGCCTTCGCTCCTGAAAGTCCGTCTGCTGACTTATTGTTATGGTGAAGTATATGAAGAAAAATTGGCTGAGGAAGCACATGCCATAATTTCAACTTGGGAAACATCCCGATTGAATTTGGAACAAGTGGAGATAATTGAGGAATTGCAATATATTGAGGAGAATCCTTATCCATGGGAAGAATTAAAGTAATTGTTGAAATTGATTGTATACTATGAAGGCTTTTATTTTTCCCGGACAAGGTTGTCAGCGTGAAGGGATGGGATTGGAGTTATATGATAACTTCCCGGAAGCGCGAGAACTTTTTGAACAGGCCAATGAATATTTTGGTAGACGTATTTCTGATGTGATGTTTCACGGTAATGAATTGGAATTGATGAAAACAGAAAATACGCAGCCAGCAGTATTTCTCTATGAAGTGGTTGCTGCAACTGTTCAGAAAACAGTCATTCCTGATGTTGTTGCAGGTCATTCATTAGGTGAATTCGCTGCATTAGTTATTGCCGGAGTTGTCAGCTTTGAAGATGGACTGAATCTTGTTTTAAACAGAGCTACTATTGCTCAAAAGGTTTGTGAAAAGTTTAAAACAGGAATGGGAGCAGTTATTGGTTTGACAGATGAATATGTTGCGAAACGTATAACAGAAATATCAGAAGAGTCAGGTGAACCTATTTATTTTGCTAATTACAATGGTCCTGGTCAGGTTGTAATAACGGGTTCCAAAAAAGGAATTCGTTTAGCTTGTAAGGCATTTCAGAAAGAAGGTGCTAAAAAGGCAATCCCTTTATTAATTGGTGGAAGTTTTCATTCTCCATATATGGAAGAAGCGGGTGAACAATTGGGTGAAATAATTAGAAATACGTCTTTTCATAAAGCACAGATCCCCGTATATCAGTGTGTAGATGCACTGCCTCACACAAATCCTGAAGAAATTCGTAAGAATCTTATACTGCATATCACCCATCCTGTCCGTTGGACGGAAATGACTCAAAATATGGAACGTGATGGCGTTACTGAATTTTATGAAGTAGGGACAGATGATACATTGCAAAAGATAGTTTCCCGTATGTACCCTATGTTAAAAGTGAGTTCTATTAATGAAGCTAAGGAATATTCAAATATATTATTAACTAAAACTTTATAATTATGACACTTGAAGAATTTGTTGAAAGATTTGCTGAAGAGTTTGATGAGACACCTGTTGAGGAGTTTGCTCCTGAAACTGAATTTAAGGCTTTGGATGAATGGAGCTCATTGTCTGGATTATCAATAATATCTATGATTGATGAAGAATATGAGAAGCAGATTACGGGTGCTGAACTTCGGTCAGTATCTACGATAGAGGAACTATATAAATTAGTTGAATCTAAATAATCTACATGCTGATTATCTTCAGGTAAATTCATATAACCAAAGAAATATGGCATTTTTGGACGTAAAGAACGTAAAGATTGCAGGGATTTCAGCTTGTGTCCCTGCAACTATTTCAGAAAATCGTGATAACATTCTATTGTCGAAAGAAGAAATAGTAAAATACATAGAAACGACTGGAGTTGAAAGAAAGCATTGGGTTAAACATGATGGAAGTATGTGTACTTCTGATCTATGTAGTCAGGCAGCAGAGAGATTAATAAATGAACTTCAATGGGATAAAAGTGAGATAGAACTATTGGTTTTTGTCTGTCAAACGCCTGATTATAGAATGCCGGCTACAGCTTGCATATTGCAAGATAGATTAGGATTATCTGCTTCTTGTATGGCTTTTGATGTCAATTTGGGCTGCTCTGGTTTCGTTTATGGGCTGTCTCTTGCTTCCAATTTACTATCTACAGGTAATCTGAAGAAAGCTCTGTTATTGGTTGGTAACACTCAATCTTATTATGCTAGTGATGAGGATAAAAGTTATTGTATGATAGCAGGAGATGCTGGTAGTGCAATATGCTTAGAGCATAATACCCAAGAACCCGATGTATTGCAATTTAATTTGATGACGGAAGGAGCTGGTAAGGACTTTTTGATAGTACCAGATGGTGGTTTTAGGAATCCAGTATCTTTAGATTCTTTTACGATGCGAGAATATGAAGATGGAATTCGGAGAAGTAATCTTCATTTACATATGAATGGATTAGAGGTGTTTTCATTTGCAATAACTTATGTTCCAAAGGCGTTCAAAGCTTTGTTTGAGCATTTTGGTATTAATCCTATAGAGTCTGATTATTTGTTATTGCATCAAGCAAATAAATTTATTTGTGAGAAAATTCGTAAGAAATTGAAATTTCCACAGGAAAGAACTCCTTATAATATTCAGGAATTTGGAAACACAAGTGGAACTTCTGTTCCTCTTTTAATGGTGACCAATTTAAAACAGGAATTGGAAAACCGTAAATTGGATATTTTATTTACAGGATTTGGGGTTGGTCTGTCTTTAGGTACTGCTCATATCAGTACTAATAAAATTGTAGTGCCTGAATTATTAACATTGTAAATCATGGAATATAACCCATATTCTCTTGCGGGAAAAGCAATTCTTGTAACAGGAGCATCGTCCGGTATAGGGAAAGCTATAGCAGTTTTGTGTGCTCAAATGGGAGCTACTGTTATTTTAACAGCACGTGATAGAGAGAGACTTCAAAAAGTGAAAGATATGCTTCCCGGTGAAAAACATAGTTGCATAGTTTGTGATTTTTCTCATTATGATGATGTTGAGTCCTTGGCGGAAGCTTTACCTATATTAGATGGGGTTGTTAATTCAGCTGGTATCAATGATAAATACTTGCTGAAAATGATAGATGCTGATAAAATAGATAGAGTCTTTAAAACAAATTGTTTTTCCCCTATGATGCTGATGAAGTTTTTGGTGAAAAAGAAGAAAATTGTTAAAGGAGGATCCATTGTATTTCTTTCGTCAATCTCATCTACTTATGCAACAATCTCTAATACGCTTTATGCCGCTTCTAAAGGAGCCATTAATTCTATGACTCGTGTTATGGCGCTTGAATTATCTTCCCAAAAGATAAGGGTTAACTCTATTCAGCCAGGTATGGTGAATACAGAAATGATAAAAGCCTATGGATTAAGTGTTGAAGAGCTCAATGCAAATGCAAAAACTTATCCATTAGGTCGATTTGGTGAACCTGAAGATATTGCTAATAGTGCAATTTTCTTATTGTCCGATGCTTCTTCTTGGATCACAGGCATAAGTTTGGTTGTAGATGGCGGCATTACATTGCGATGAATATCATTACAATAAAGAATCAACCGATTTCATCCAATTGTTATATTATTATTGAGGAACAGCATTGTCTTGTCATTGATCCCGGTACTTCTGATTGCAAAGATTTACTGTCTTATCTTACCAGGCACTTTTTGTCGCTTGATTACATTATACTTACTCATGAACATTACGACCATATTTCCGGTGCAGATTGCCTGCGGATGAATTATCCTCAAGCTATGCTGATTTGTAGCGAAGTTTGTAATCAATTAATTCAGTCTCCTAAAGGAAATTTATCGCAATATTCAGATGATGATGGGATTGGTTTCTCAATAGCGTCTTGTGATATTTCTTATTCTGAAGATTCGTTTTTCTCATGGATGGGACACCAGTTTAATATTCTTTTATCACCAGGACATAGTAAAGGTTCTATCTGTCTGCTTACTCACAATATACTTTTTTCCGGTGATACTTTGATTCCTTTTAATAAGACTGTGTTAAAACTACCCGGAGGCTCTAAATTTGAGTTATATCAGAGTTTATGTAAGTTACAAACAATAGTAGCTCTTCATTCAATAGTTTATCCTGGTCATTTGGAAACTTGTTTATTTAAAGATATAATATCAGATGCACTCATTTCGTATAAATGGTAAAAATATATTAGTGACAGGTGCTTCCTCCGGAATTGGTCGTGGGATAGCATTCGCTCTTTCCAAACATGATGCTAATGTTATATTAACAGGGCGAAATAAGGAGAGGCTTACAGATACTTTTGAACGTTTAGAGTCTGGAGAACATTCTGTCTTTCCGACAGAATTATCCGACACAGTTCAAATAGCTCAATTGGCAGATTCTCTTCCTGTACTCAATGGGCTTGTTTTGTGCGCTGGAACAGTTCATACAGCTCCTGTCAGATATATTTCAGATGAAGCTATGATGAATATTTTTCAGATAAACTGTTTCTCTTCTATACAATTATTGAGAAAACTTTTGCGCAGTAAGAAGATTGCTAAAGGAGCTTCCATCGTGTTTATTTCTTCTATCGGCTCATCTATTGCAGTGTCAGGTAATGCACTGTATGCTGCAACTAAGGGTAGTGTTAATTCTTTTGCCAGAGTTATGGCATTGGAGCTAGCTCCTAAAGGTATACGGGTCAATGTCGTTCAGCCGGGTAGTGTTCCTACGGGTTTACTTGCTAATGAGGCTATTTCGAAAGAGCAGATGGAAAAGAATGCATCTCTCTATCCTTTAGGTGTTGGTACTCCTGAAGATGTGGCCTATGCCTGTATCTACCTTTTGTCCGATGCATCTCGTTGGATGACGGGGGCTTCTTTGGTGATTGATGGTGGAAGGTCATTAATTTAATTTTCATTATTATGGCATATTGGAAAATAGGAAATGTTAGTTTAAGAGGAGTTTCTGCTTGTGTTCCTAAAAACATTTTGAATACATATGATATAAATCTATTTACAAAAGAAGAAGCGGAAATTTTTATTAATAATGTAGGAATCTTGAATCGGCATGTTGTAACGAAAGAGACTTGTGCTTCTGATTTATGTTTCCGGGCAGCAGAAAAATTAATTGAAGATCTTGGCTGGGAGCGGGATACTATTGATGTTCTACTCTTTGTTTCTTTGACTGCGGACTATCGGAATCCTCCTACATCATGTATTTTGCAAGATCGTTTAGGATTGAAAAATGATTGTTTCACATTAGATATATCTATGGGATGCTGTGGCTTCATACATGGTACAACCGTCATCTCCAATTTGTTATCATCAGGTTGTGTGAAACGTGGGTTATTGTTGGTAGGTGATACGGTGACCCGAATGTCTTCTCCTTTTGATAAAAGTAGGATGCCTCTTTTTGGAGACTGTGGTACGGCTTCTGCATGGGAATATAATCCGGACAAAGCTGGGTGTATTACAATTCAATCAAATACGGATGGCGCAAACTATCAGGCTATTATGACACCTCATAGTGGCTTCAGACATCAGGTAACTCCTGAATCTTTTATTTATGAAGATTTTGGAGCAGGAATAAAAAGAGCTCCTGTACATGCGTTGTTGGATGGCTTGGAGGTTTTTTCTTTTGCTATCACCAAAGTACCTGTCAGTATAAAGAATTTATTGAATTTTTGTTTTTTGGATAAGGACAAAGATGTGGATTACTATCTATTCCATCAGGCTAACAAGATGATTAATGATAAGATTATTAAAAAATTGAAGATAGATACTGCTAAAGTTGTTTCCAATATAAAAGAATTTGGAAACTGCAGCGGGGCCTCTTTGCCTTTGTTAATGGTGACAGGATTAAGGCATGAGTTACAAAACCGCACACTTTCATTAATACTGTCGGCTTTTGGTGTAGGCCTTGCTTGGGGTGGTGTAAATATCACTACCGATCATTTAGTTATTCCTGAATTGATAGAATTAGAAGAAAATGATTGATAGTTTAAAGAAGGAAGAGTGTACTGGTTGTGGAGTTTGTGTTGATGTGTGTCCGGTACATGCTATTTCCATGAATCTTGATTCAGAGGGATTTGGATATCCTGTTATCGATAAAGATGTTTGTACACAATGTAATCTTTGTGAGAAAACTTGTCCGGTTCTCCATATAGACCGGCTTAAGAAGAATGATTTCCATGAACCGCTATGCTATGGTGGATACAGCAAGAATCTGGAGCAGCGGTTTGAAAGTACATCGGGTGGAGCTTTTTCCGCATTAGCGATGCAGATGTATAAAGAGGGTGGATATGTAGGCGGAGCTGTCTATGATGAACTATATTTTATTCATCATTATATCTCTAATGATAAAAAAGATTTGACGAGGCTTCGTAGCTCTAAATATGCACAAAGTGATGCTGTGGGGTTTTACAAAAAAGTCAAAGATCTTTTAAATGAAGGGAATAAAGTTCTGGTATGTGGCACTCCTTGCCAAATGGCAGGTTTGCGTTCTTTCTTGCGAAAAGATTATGAAAGTCTTATCATTATAGATTTTATATGTTTGAGCATTTCTTCACCTAAGGTTCAGAGATTGTATTTAGATCATATAGAGAAAGAACAGAAAGCTTCTGTAATAGACTTAAAATATAAGGCTAAAGATATTGGTTGGCATACTTTGAGTAAGCGTATTCGTCTGGCTAATGGAAAAACAATTTATACAAGTCGTGGAAATGACTTACTGAGTAACATTTTTCATAATCATTTGTCGGCAAGACCTTGTTGCTTTGATTGTAAGTTTAAAGGTTTTCCAAGAATGGCTGACTTAACTTTAGCCGATTTCTGGGGTGTTGATAAACTAAAACCTCATTTAGACAATAATTGTGGTACATCTGCAGTTCTGCTGAATTCAGAGAAGGGAAAATCTTTTTTTGAAAAAGCAGCCCATCGGATGATATTGGAGGAAGTCTCTGTTAAAGATTTGCTTCCGGGCAATCCTGCATTAGTACATTCCTTATCCCGGCCTCCTGAGAGAGAGGAATTTATGAGATGTCTTGATACGGAACCTTTCGATAAATTAGTAGAAAGAATACTTCCTGTGGCATCTGGTGGATTAAAGAAATTCATTGTACAAAGTGTGAGAAATTTGCGTAATTTCTTCATAACAACGACCTTACATCCGGTACCAGTATATCAATTCATTCGGTATAACTTTTTGAGTTCTAATATAAAAACGAGTTGGAGAAGAGGCGCTTTGATATTTCCATGCCGTTATTGTGTTATCCGGATTCATAAAAAAGCTAAGATAAATCTGGACGGGCACATCATTCTGGGTGAGAAGAGAGTGAAAGGCTCAAAGTTGGAAACCCGGTTCTTAATGGATGCAAATAGCTATTTGTACGTGAAAACAAGGTTCAGAATAATGTATGGAGGTGATGTTGAAGTTTTTGAGAATGCACAACTTATCGTAGACTGGTGTGGTGGCAACATTAATAATACCATAATTTGTGGGCATAAAATTGAGTTTGGATATCAGGTGGCATTAGGACGTGATGTCCGTATTCGTGATAATAACGGTACCCATCAGATCGCATTGGAAGGGTACAAACAATCCCATCCGGTTAAAATAGGGACTCATGTATGGCTTTGTTCCGGAGCCGAGATAATGCCTGGGAGTACCATTCAGGATGGTGCTATTGTAGGTGCCAATTCTGTTGTTTCCGGTAAGGTGAAGGCGCATACTTTAGTGAGTGGTAGTCCGGCTAAGTTGATAGAAGAAAATATTTACTGGAATTTATAACTCCGATGTCTAATAATAAACGAATTGCTAAAAACACGATGTTGCTTTACATCAGGATGTTCTTTGTCCTGTGTGTGAATCTGTATTTATCCAGAGCTGTTCTTTCAGCATTGGGAGTTGTAGATTATGGCATTTACAATGTAGTGGCAGGAGTTGTTTCAATGTTTTCTTTTTTGGTAGGTTCTTTGAGTGGAGCTGCTTCCCGCTATCTTGCTATTGAGGTTGGTAAGAATGATATGGAAGGTTTTAGACGGATATTTTCTTCTTTACTCTTGATCTTTTTATTTTTTGGTGTGCTTATTGTCGTTTTAGGTGAAACGGTTGGCTTGTGGTTTTTAGAAACTAAACTTGTTATTCCTGTAGAAAGGATGAATGCAGCCAGGTGGCTATATCAGTTTACAATACTGGGAGCGTTCCTGACATTTCTTCAAGCACCTTATACAGCAACGATTATAGCTTATGAGAGAATGGCTATATATGCTTATGTTGGAATTGGTGAGGTACTTTTGAAATTGTTTTTTGTGTTTTTATTAAGTGTTTTGTTTCTTGATAAGCTAATTTTATGGGGAGGATTGCTCACTATCCTGTCTTTCGTTGTATTATTTTGTTTTTATAGATATTGCACTTTAGTTTATCCGAATACTAAATTCAAGTTACAGAAAGACAGACAGACTTATCGTGAGTTGCTGGCTTATTCCGGTTGGGATTTAGTTGGTTCTCTTTCAGTGATAGCACAGGGCCAAGGTATTAATATGGTGCTCAATATCTTTTTTGGTCCTGTTGTAAATGCTGCACGTGGAATAGCTTATCAGGTAGAAGCTGCTATCAATCAGTTTACGAATAATTTTTTAATAGCAGTGAAACCTCAATTGTTCAAGCAATATGCTGCCGGAGATGTTGGAGGCATGATGAGTTTAGTGTCTTTTGCCACAAAAATGTCTTTCATATTGATGTATATGTTGAGCCTTCCTATATTGTTAGAGTTACCTTATATTTTGGGACTATGGCTGGGAAACTATCCTGATTATACAGTGACCTTTACATCGTTAGTTTTAGTAAATAATATGTTAGTAGTACTTAGAACTACACGTGGTACGATTTATCATGCAATGAATAAAATTAAATATACTTCAACCATTTTTGGTTTGTTATTCTGTCTGGCTCTACCTGTTAGTTACTGGTTTTGCAGAATAGGTTATCCGCCGCATTATGTTTTCTATTCAATTATCATAATCAATATTCTGGTTGAACTTATCGGACTGTTTGTGATGAAATATTTTACAGGATATTCTATTCGAAAATATTTTTTTGATGTTGATTTTCGTTGTTTTGTTCTTGTGCTTTTTACAGCTTTCCCCCTTTACTATATACGTGAAAATCTGAATACGGGTTTTTTACGTTTATTTATGCTTGCTTTGGTCTCTACGATTATCATTCTCATTTTTTCATATATATTGTGTTTTACGAAAACAGAAAGGAAAAGGCTGATTTCATTTTTAAGAAATGGATTTTTACGTTTGAAACAGCGTGGATAGAGTTATTATTTATTCTTTTGGCAGATAAATGAAAGGTGATTTAATATTTGGGGAATTAAGTTCTATTGTATTTATGTGGGTAATTTTGTTTTTATTATTCTTGATTTTAAGTATTTGTTTGAACCAATTGGTAAAATATACTTTTTCGTATAAGAATTTTTTTGTTCATACAAACTCTCTGTCTTTTCGTAGTCGTAACTCTGATGATTGCATAGAAAAATATAAAGTCGTTTCATTGGGTTCGAATAATGCATTATTTTCTTTTCATTTCCAAGATATAATAGGAGCTAATTGGTCTACTGGATTGCAGACAACTTATGAAAATTTTGGTGTACTTAAAAAATATCATGGAAATATAAATGAATGTGGATTTGTGATTTTTACATTGGCACCTTTGGGGACTATTCTTAAAACAACGGATTTTGATAGATGGCATAGAGTGAAGTATTGTTATATTCTTCCTGAATTTTTGAATCGCAAAGAAAAGTTGTTTGTGCGTTACCCTTTATTCATGGATCCTGTTTTTTCAATAAAGGCCTTATTAGGGGCTTTTCTTGGGTGTGTTGAGAAAGATTCAAGACTTGAAGTTGCTTGTCAGCGATTAGATAAGCGTAAACTTAAAGTTGATGCTCAAATGTGGGTTGATGGTTGGAAAAAACAGTTTGGTATTTCTGATTTGAATGCTCCTTTATCAACTCAAAACATGGAGAAACAACATGTGGTGATAAAATTGTATCAGGAAATAATTGAATTTGTAGTTCAGAGAGGTTATAAACCTGTATTTGTCATGCCTCCCGTTACCCGAGAATTAGGGGGCTACTTTTCAAATACATTTTTTGAAAATTATATTTATCCATTTACTGATTCTTTTAAGGATGTACATTTTTTGAATTATTTTAATGATCCGGATTTTAATGATCCTAATTTATATTTTAATTCTTTTTTCTTGAATTTGAATGGGCGCAAAGTGTTTACTCAAAGAGTATTGGCTGATTTGAATTTGATACCTTAAATACAAAGCCTCACTATTGTTACATAGTGAAGCTTTGGATATAGGGGAAGTGCTGTTATTTCTCAGATTTTCTTGTGCTTTATAGAGTCTTTTTTTATAGCTCTTTGTAGCAAGTTTTTGCATCAAAGCAAGGACATGCCTTATGTACAGATTTACTGAGCTGATAATGCCCTTGTATTGCTGCCTTCGGATAATCTGTTTTCAGTTGCCTCAATAGATCAAGTAGCGAGCATTTCTGAGCATACGTCCTTGTATCAGCCGGTTGCCCACTTTCATTCAGACCGCCCTCGTAACAGATACCTATACTTTTATCATTCCATCCCGTTGCGTGGGCTCCGATTTGATGAACCGGACGACAGATATGTACTTCACCGTCACGCGTGATATAGAAGTGATAACCGATGCTTGCAAAACCTCTTGCCTGATGACAACGGCGAAGCGCTTCTACAGAAAAAATTCTGTCACAGCGTGTCGCTGAACAATGAACTATCAGGAGGCGTACCTCCCGATAGTTCTGATAAAAACTGCCTGCTTTCATGTCGTTATACCATGCAGGCATTGAGTCCCAGCACTCCTGCCAAAGCAGATGCCACGGCAATTACAACTTTGATGATAACACTCCAGGTTGATTTTGATTTTTTTTCCATACGAATTGTAATTTAGTGATTAGTTATAAGTGATATGTTATCCCAGCGGATTGTCTTCGAGTCCTCCTTCACCGCCAGTGTCGCCACCACCACCATCAGGTTTTCCACCTGAATTTGAAGAACCGGAAATATCTACAGTGGTCTGCCCCGCCTTCTGGGCTTTGAGCAATGCACGCGTTGCTGCACGTGTAGGTACGGGTGAGAAACTCATTCCGGCAAAGATGTCCTTCAGATCCTCTCCGGGAACAAATTGGATATTTACTCCGGTGATATTGGCGGCCGTGAATTTTTCGGCTGTGTCTGCCGCACGACTGCTGATTTGTAACCGGAATTTTCCCAGGTCCCCGAAGTCTACCTGTTTGCCGGCTCTCAGGCCTCCAATCATATTCTCCACAGTGGAGATGATTACGGCGGCTACGTCCGCTCTACTAACGGTGGTCTGGCTTGCTACCTGCTGTCCCAACTCTTTTAGAGTCAGTTCTCCGGTGATTTGTGACTTGGCATAAGCCTTGGGCTCTTCGTCCTGCTTTTGAGGATTCTTGAGCATTGCAATACTGTAATTCAGTGGCATAAGCGATGAATTAAAAGTTAATAATTAAAAATTGGACTTTTGTCAGGGAAGGGCTTCCCCTTCTTTCCGACAAGTCAAAGATACGACGTCTGACAGGTGTGAAAATGAGTGACATTGAGAGGTGATAAACCTGCTTCAGTATGAGTGATATCTGATGACTTTTTAGTACTTTTATAGCATATAAAGAATCTAAATAGTTATCGGAAAATGAAGAAAAATGTGAGTGATCAGGAATTGGATGTTGCCATTGAAGAATGGTCGGTGCGCCCTTACTCCAAGAGTGAATTGGCGCGTGCTTATGCACCCGAAATAGGAGAGCGTTCCGCGCTCAACCGTTTGTCTCGCTGGATACGTTTTAATGCGGTATTGTATTCCGCTTTGCTGGCAACCGGTTATCGACCGGCCCAGCAGATTTTTACATCTAAACAAGTCTGCCTGATTTTTGAATATTTGGGAAGACCTTGAAAAAGTTGGGAGTTTAGAGTTTTATGCTTGCGGCTTTGTTGCTGCTCACTTGTGCAAGCGTTGGCTGACGGAGCCGCAAGCATTGGGCTTCTCAGCCGCAAATGCAAGTACCTTCACTCTCCACTCTCAACTTCTTCAAGCTGTTCCAGCCAGGGATTTCGGTCTTTAGCCATGATTTTGCCTTGCGCTTCCGCCACGATCTGCTCTTCTGATTCGCGCTCATCGTAGCGCCCGCAGGTCTGACGGACATATAAGACGCTTCCCGTCTGGCACAGGTCTTGGTCGCGAACTTTCAGCATGTCGAGTCGGGTGTAACTCCGGTCCTGTTCCTTGATTCGGGAGATGGAGAAAATAAAATCGGCAAGATTGGCCCAGTTGGCACTTCCCGAAATGGTGTACATATCTATGTCTTCCAGTTCGTTTTTTCCGTTCTGCTTTTTCAGGCTGCGCGGATGTGCCACGATGATTACCCAAATGTTGTTGTTGCGTCCCCATGCCTGCATTTGTGTCAGCATGGCTTTTATGGCTTGCGTTTCGGTGCTGTAGCGTCCCGTTTCCATCTCCATAAAGAGATACGGGTCGATAATCAGATATTTCAGAGGAGCTGTCCGTCGCACTCTGTCTGCCCGTGCAATGATATTGGTCGGGGTAGGAGAGACTTCGTGCAGGTCGAGATGCACCATGTGCGTGTTCAGGAAACTGACTATGGGTTGTAACTGCTCGCGGGTGTAATTGGCTGTGTTTACTTTGCCCAACATCAACTGGATGAGATGGGCGATATGCTTGTTCTTATCAGGCACTTCAAAAGATAGATAGCAGACGTAACGTCCGGTTTTGGCCATCAACCGGCAGGTGAGGTCGTTCAGGAAATCGGTCTTTCCGCTGTTGGGCTTCCCGGTGGTGATTATCAGTCCGCCTTGATCGGTGGGATGAAAAATGTGATCCGTCAATGGTCCGTATCCCACGTCGTAGCCGTGGTCGTATTCTCCATGCAGAGCGTCTAGAATTTCGTTAGTCCGTTCGCTTACGGTGATGATGTCTGAGGTGTGTTGCGCCTCTGCCGATTCGATGATTTCGCGCACCACATTGCTGCCATAGGTAGCAAGTACATCGGATATGTCCTTGCAGTCGCCTGGCAGAGTGGTGAGCAGGCTGCGGGCTCCGAAATAGTCGGTAAGGTGTTTGATAAGCGTACGTCCGGGCAAGTCCCGGTCTCCACAAATCACGATGTCACGAACCTGATCCAGCCAAGGTTCGAAGGCTTCGAAGGTTTTGGCTAAATCGCTGGCAGCCCCGTTGGGGACACTGATAGCATAGGGGTAACCGGTTTCTAGCAGAGTAAGTACATCTTTTTCGCCCTCGGTGACAATCAGTCGTGGAATATGCTCTTCGGATACCCGTAGAGGATTGATACAGTCGATATTATAAGGTGCGCAAGGTGTGGTTGGTGAGTCCTGGCTCCAGAACTTGGTATAACAGACGGGATTTTCTGTACCGATTGCGTTTCCGTCGCTTGTTGTCTTAACAGTCGACGGATCACACGAACGATATTTGGCATTTACAGGTTGTCCGTTCACATAGTTTACGTATGCGATGCAGTGATACTGGGTTCCGATGGATTTTTTCTCATCGTCCTTGCCATAGCAGCGGTGTGTGAGACATCCGATATGAGCTTCGATTGCTTTTTCCAACGAAATGCCTTGGTCTGCGAGGTACCGTCTTGCTGCCAACTGATCTTGATCATTCGTTTCCGGATTATTGGTCAAGGATTTAATTCTGGAAAATACTTCGGGAGAGAGCTTTTTATAATCTTCGGGAATCATGGGTACTTCCGATGTGCTTTTTCCGCTGATTGTTGAGCTGTTGCTACATGCAGCATCATTCCCTTTACCGGTGTAGTGAGTAGTTTTGCTTGTCCTTGTATAGTTTCCGCCGGTGTTGCCGGTAAATGATGAATCGCTGTACGGCCGTTCTTCCCAGAAGTCCTTCAGCTTTCCGTTGAAGTCACATCCGGCGTAGAAGCAGTGGAAGGCTCCGGTTTTTTTAGAAATTGAAAGATGTTTTTTCCCGCATTTGGGACATTCGGCAACGAAATTCTGTCCCGCGTTCTTACGTTCGGGGAAGTCAGAAAGATAATAAAATGGTTTCATTGGGAGTTTAAGATTTATAATTTATGATTTATGCAATGGGGAGAATCCATTCTTTGCTTAGCACGTTCCAAACCGCATTTCCGGAAGGTCTTGCTTCTGCATCAGCAGGAATATTCACTGCCCCTTCATCCTTGTCGTCATAGAATCTCATTCCCGTTTCCGGGTCTGTCCATTCAAACTCATTGACCGGATGATTTTCGCGTTGATTCTTCTTCGTTTCCAGGGCAACTTGTTCCCGCTTCTGTCTGCTGCCTCGTGCTGCATCATTCAGTAAATGTTGACCGTGCGCTGACTTCAGCAGATTACTCAACCAGCAAAGTCGTCCGGTATGGTTTGATTTCATAAACCGTGCCTGTCCTGCGAAATAGGGAATCAGCAATTCGTTGACCAGATAGACCAGATTCTCGCACGCGTGTTTTCGGGTAAGTCCTTCATGCATTTGGAACCAGTTGATGAGTGGTGTCAGGACCTGTGCTTTCTGAACTGGATTTCCGTTGATGAGATGGAAAAACTCTTTGGCGGCAGCCAAAGATTCTTCTGTAATAATATCTTTCTTCGAAGATTTATCTTCTAAAGTTGCTTCGCCTTTAGGCGAAAGCTCTTCGTCAGAAGAGTTCCCTTTAGTATATATATTATATATATTATCCACCGCAAGAGTTTGCGCAAAAGCTTGTGGTAAATTTAGTGATGATTGGGATGTTTTGCTATCCTCTTTTGTCTCTAATTTAGAATTCTCCTCATGACAGAGTGGAGAATAAAAGGCTTTTATTTGCTTCTGCCCCTCGTTCACAATGAACTTGAAAGATTGACTTGCCTTTACAGCTTCGATGAGCGATTGAGTGGTGGAAAATCTCAGTGACATCTTGATATCGTAGAAGTTCTCTACCGGATAGATGTGTTTGTCATTCATGTAAGCAGTCAGTCCGAGGTACAGATCGAGCAATTTGGGTATAGTGGAGTCTGTTATTTTACGACTTCTCCATATCTTGATTGTTTTTTGCAGTTCCGTAATGGAAATGGTTGTTTTAAGTGATTTCATTGCTTGTTATTTTTAAATCTGCGGTGAAGTTACGTAGAAAGAGGAAAAGCATCGTACCAACATGTTGGTACGATTGATAATATAATTGTCGAATTTTAACATTAAATTTTATAGAGAGCCATGCTTGAAGAAACAGAAGAATCATGTGGTCATGAGAATTTAGGTGAGTATATCAACCAATTCCGTCTTAATTTGGGAGTAAGTATCAAACAGCTTTGTGAGGACTGTCATATCAGTCGTCGCACCTATTACGAGAGTTCGGGATGGTAAAGATATTAAGCTGAGTTTTTATGTTCGCATCTTCAATGCTTTTCATGAGTATGCTACGGAAGAGGAGTTCGGGGAGATGTGGAAAGAAGTTGCTGCGTTGCTGTTTTAAATTACAAAAAAAAACAGTCGTTGTATATAAGTTTTAAAAGGATGGTGAAATGATTTTCTTCTTTCTTAAATGAGAATGATTAAGTGTTTACTTCTGTTGAAGTATTGAATTTACTGTCAGTAGTTAACTGTGTATAATCGCTTATTAATAAGTTCTTTTATAAAATTAGTGATATGATTTATTTTGAGAAAACAGCTAAGATGGTTGACGATATATGAGAATAGCAATAATAACGTTACCACTTCATATTAACTTTGGTGGTATTATGCAAGCTTATGCTTTGCAAACAGTTTTAGTGAGAATGGGGCATCAAGTTGATGTCTTGGATACTTATGAAGCTTTAAGGCTTCCTATATGGAAAATGTTTTTTTCTTATGCTAAGCGAATGATGAGAAAATATCTCCAGGGAGATGATCTTCTTGTGTTTTATGAGAAAATTTGGAATCGCGAACGACAATTATTAGCTAAGAATACACAAACTTTTGTGGATAAGTATATTCATCTTAAAGCTATTTCTAGTCTTAAAGTTCTTTCTGAACAGGATTATCAAGCATATGTAGTAGGTAGTGACCAAGTATGGCGCTATTCATATACTGGTTCGAAGCATATAAAAAAATATTTTCTCTCTTTTGCTAAAGATTGGCAGGTAAAGCGCATTGTTTATGCTGCTTCATTTGGTATTGGACATTGGGAATATCCTCAAAAAACAACTATTTATTGTGCTTTGTTGTTGAATAATTTTGATATAGTTTCTGTTCGTGAAGACAGTGCAGTAAAGTTATGTATGAAATATTTCGGAATAGATGCTATACAAGCCTTAGATCCTACGCTTTTATTAGATAAGCATGATTATGAACAATTGGCTATATCAGCTCCCAAAAGTAAAGGGAAACTAATGACTTATATTTTGGATCCTTCATCGTCGATTTCTTCTCTCGTTCTTAATGTAGCTGAGAGGATGAATTTGGTTCCGTATGAAACAAGTGCTGCTACAAATAATAGAACTCTTTCAATTGATCAACGTGTACAGAAACGAGTCGAAGAGTGGATACGTGGCTTTATGGATGCTGAATATCTCATTACAGATAGCTTTCACGGTTGTGCTTTTGCGATTATTTTTAATGTTCCTTTTGCTGTGCTTGGCAACGAAGAACGTGGTCAGATCCGCTTTTTTTCTTTATTGAGGTTATTTGGACTTGAAAATAGGATGGTTGCAACTGTAGATGAGATATTACATTTGCCTACTATTGATTGGGAAGAAGTAAATCGTAAAAGATCAGAGATGAAAGTTAAGAGTCTCCATTTGTTCGATATTTTATAAACAATTTTGTTCTTTGAATTAATGATTACAGTATTTACTCCAACCTATAATCGCTGTGTCTTGATAAATCGATTATATATGAGCTTATGTGCACAAACCTCTTTTGATTTTGAATGGCTTGTGATAGATGATGGTAGTACAGATAACACCAAAACCTTTTTTAATTCACTTCCTATATCTGATTTTCCAATTAGATATATCCATAAAGAGAATGGGGGCAAACATAGGGCTATTAACATGGCGGCTAAGGCAGCTAGAGGTGAATGGTTCTTTATTGTGGACAGTGATGATTATTTGCGAGGAGATGCAATCGAAACGCTCAATAGATATTTAAAGGAAATTGAAAATGATGCAAGATTTTGTGGGGTCACTGCTCTAAGGATAACTTTGGATGGTATTTGTATTGGTACTCCTTGTGCTTACCAAATTTTAGACACAGATTACCTCTCTTATCGTTCAAAATATAAGATAGTTGGTGATAGGGCTGAAGTGGTACGTTCTTCTATCATTAGGTCTTTTCCATTTCCTGAGATAGAGGGAGAAAAGTTTTGTACGGAAGCTGTAGTTTGGAACAGAATAGCGCAAAAGTATATTTGTAGATATGTAAATGAAAGTATATATTACTGTGATTATCAAGAAGGAGGTTTAAGTGATACCTATCGACAAATAATGAGAAATAGCCCTTATTATTCAATGATTTATGCGAGAGATAAAATGACTTTTAAAGCACTAACTTTTAAAGAAAAGATCATAGCAGCAATTGAATATCTTTATTTTTTGAGGATAGCAAGATTTAAACTTATTAAGGAGGTTTATCCTCCTATTATTTTTTATTTCTATATTCTTTTTACGCCACCTGTAGCCTTGTATATGAAGATTAAAAAAAAGTGAGGTGATTACTGTTGATATTTATGGTTTTGTTATAAAATATAGATTATGATACCTAAGATTATACATTATTGTTGGCTTAGTGGAGATCCTATACCTGCAAAGTTCCAGAAGTGTATGGACTCGTGGAAGAAGTTTCTTCCTGATTATGAATTCATGTTGTGGGATTTAAATCGTTTTGATATAAATCAAACTCAGTGGGTAAAGCAAGCTTTCGTATCTAAAAAGTATGCGTTTGCGGCTGATTATATTCGTTTGTATGCAGTATATACTTACGGAGGAATTTATTTAGATATGGATGTGGAAGTTATTCGTAACTTGAATGAATTGCTCATGCATCCTTATTTATTAGGTATGGAGAGTAAGGAAAGTATAGAAGCCGGTGTGTTTGGTGCTACATTACATAATGAATATATAAAAATGTGTCTAGAATATTATGAAAATCGCTCTTTTATAAAAGTTGATGGTTCTTATGATATGTTGCCACTTCCTAGAATTATGTATAAAGTGTTGAATGAACATTACACTGTGAAAGATAGAAAAGCAATTTCTATAGAGGAATCTTCTGATATGGTTTCTCTTTTTCCACTCGAGTATCTAACAGCTAAGTCTCATCGGACAGGTGAACTAATGATTACACATAATACTTATACTATCCACCATTTTGCAGGAAGTTGGGTACCCAAATCTTATATCTTAAAAAAAAGAATTTATCAGCTAATAAGTAGAAATAAAATCATGTTTTGGATATATAAAAATACATATGGAAAACTGAAGAAACAGAGATAAATATTGATGAAACTATGCTTTTTAGAAAATGGATCTTTATTGTTTGATATCAATAATGTGTGGGAAGATAAAAAATGCATAAGTTTTCTGTTTATTATTATATGGTTAGTGAAACTCTAGTTTAGAAGAAATCATATAGTTTAAAGGTAAAATAGGAAGATTGTTAATTATGTAAGTTTGAATTGAAGCAACTTTGCATTTAAGCAAGTAGTGTATTATAGTTCGGATTCTATTTACTATGTTTTATTATGGCATTTTATAGCTTTGTATTTGATTATTGTTTAGGAAAAATGTTTAATAGATGAAGGGTGGTTTTCTCCTATTTATTATTTGATAAATGACTTGCAACTTTTAAGCTGTTTTTATCAAATGAAAATAACTTTTATTTATAATACTTTGAATTATATGTTAGCTGATTATATGAGGTTTGTTAAAAGTAAAATGTTGCATGTTTTGAAAACAAATATTTCCCGAAATAAATATTTGTTTTTTCTGTGTTATAAACTACAGGTAATATTTTATCCTGTGATTAAAAAAATACGCATTAAACATTCTGTTGATATTATTGATAAATCATTATACTCTTCTGTAGAGTAAGATATTAATGGCTTTAACAACTTAATAAGGATAGATAAGAAGAGTAAGATATATAATTTAAAAGTTACTATACATGGAGAAAATAATCAATTAATAATAGGTGAATCTTGTTGGATTGGAAAAGGGTGTTTTTTTTTAATTGAAGGTAATAATAAAATTTTTATTGGTAATGGATGTACGTTTACACATTCTGTGCATTTGTGTGCTCAAGAATATAATACTTCTATAATATTAGGAGATGATTGTATGCTTTCAAATAATATAATTATAAGAACTAGTGATTCTCATCCAATATATAATAATTTGAATGAAAGAATAAATACTGCAAAGTCAATTTTAGTAGGCAAGCATGTGTGGATTTGCCCTCATTCAACAATTTTGAAAGGAACTAAAATTGGGGATGGAGCCATAATAGCATCGAATACTGTTGTTACTAAAAATGTTTTGAATAATACTTTGGTAGCAGGACTTCCTGCTAAAATGGTAAAAAAAGATATTTATTGGTCAAGAGAAAGACTCTTTTAAATGTGTTTGTTATAAAAAAGTAATGTTGTGATAAAAAGACCGAAAGTTTCTGTAATTGTACCTGTGTATAACGTTGAAAAATATATAGAGCGATGTGCACGTACATTATTTGAACAGACAATTAGAGATATAGAGTACATTTTTGTAGATGATTGTTCGTTGGATAAAAGTATCTTAATACTAAAAGATATATTAAAAGAATATCCTGAACGGCGAGATCAAGTAAAAATTATTTCTCATACTCCTAATAAAGGACTGGCATATACTCGACAAGAAGGAATTGATAATGCTAATGGAGAATACATAATCCATTGTGATAGTGATGATTGGGTTGAGCCTGATATGTATGAAAGTATGTATGATATGGCTGTAAAAAATAAAGCAAATATTGTTTGTTGTAATTATATCGCAGAGTTTAATAATTATCATAAAAAAGTGAAATATACATATTTAATAGAAACAGAACAAATACTGTTGGATTCTATTCCTACTACATTAAATTCGGCTGTTTGGAATAAATTGATAAGTAAAGAACTGTATTCTATAAATAATCTTCGGTGGTTTGAAGGAGTTAATATGCAGGAGGATTTAGGAATAACTCTTCGTCTGAGAGTTCAATCATCAAAGACTATAATTTTACCTCGATATTTATATCATTATAACAGACAAAATGAAGGCTCTATGGCAACAAAGCCAAAATTGATTTATGTAGACGAGCAAATCCAGTGTGCAAAATTACTTGAAAAATGGATGGTTACTCATTATGATAATAAGTATAACGTTTTAATAGATAAAATTAAATTTTGGGCAAAATCAGGCCTTTTTATTCATTCTGGAATTCAGGATATTAGTCGATGGGAAAATACATTTCCAGAAACAAATACTAATGTATGGAAGTATAAGGAAATGCCATTGTACAATCGTATACCAATGTGGATGGCTCTTCATGGATTTATTTACATAGGGAAGGTAATTATATATTTAAAGACGAAAATAAGTACTGCTATTTTGAGTATTTATTGATTATCTTGTTGTGATAATATCCTTTTTTGTAGATGAAAATTAATATTAGAATATTTTATTCTATCATAGCTTTCATAGCTTTATTCTGTTATCTCTATCCTATTTCTTTTAATTTCTTTCCTATAGATACGGGGGAAATTCTCCATTTATGTGGTGGAGTCTATTTTATACTTCGTGGTGGGCGTTATCTCAATAAAGATATATATGAGATGCTGAAAATTGCAATTCTTGTTATGATTATTGGAATATTTGCAACGGCAGTTTACAATCATGTTTATGATCTATCATTGGTAAAGAAAATCTTGTCTTTTTTCTTATATCCGTTTTCTGCAATGCTTGTAGTTCATTTGATATCAAAATCAACAAAATCTTTTTCAGCCTATTTAGTATTCGAATGGATTATATATATTACTGTGATACAGGGTGTTATTTCAATGGCTATGTATTATGATAAAAATCTGCAAGAATATATAATAAGCTATATCAGTGTAGGTGAAGAAAATGAAAACTTTATGGAGGTTCAATCTGCATTTAGATTAATAGCACTTTGTAAGTTTCAATATGCAAATATGGCTGTGGTGTATGGCTATACTCTTTTTATAGCAATATCATTAGCTTTTTCGAAGAGCTCCAAATTGTATTCTTGCAAATTGATGTATTTTTTTATAATACTATTTATATGCATTGTAGGAGTACTTTCTGCTCGAACATTTTTTTTGATATTGTTTTTTTCTTTTCTTTATTATTCATTTCTGCTATATAAACGTAAAGGTAGTTATTCCATTGTACATATATTATTCATTCTAAGTATAGTTCTAATTCTACTTTCTATAAGTATGTATTTTCTGGCAAATAGTGAGTATAGCCAAACTTATCGTTGGGCATTTGAGTGGTATATTAATATGGATGAATCGCAGAGTTTTGAAACTGGCTCTTCCAATAAATTGCAAGAAATGTATAAATTTCCAGATAATCTCAAAACATGGCTGCTTGGAGATGGGGTATTTACTACTTCAGATGGACTTTTTTATATGTATACTGATGTTGGATATTTACGCAATTTATTTTATTGGGGAGTGATAGGCTCATTTATGTTTTATTATTTTCAATATAAGTGTTGTAGCATAATATGTAACTTGACTAAAGATTGGAATATAAAATATTTATGTTGGTTTTTATTCTTGTGGCTATTAGTTTATAATACTAAGGAGTTCTGGCATGCTAATATTTATTGGGCATTACTTTTAGCAATATTAATAAAGGTTAAATATATATCAAGAAATGATTTCAGTATGTATGGCTACTTATAATGGGGAGCAGTTCTTAAAAGAACAAATTGATAGTATCTTGCAGCAATTAAACGAGCACGATGAGTTAATAATATCGGATGATAATTCTACTGATACAACGCAGGATATAATTCGTTCATATAATGATTTTAGGATTAAATTAGTTCAAAATAGCTTGCAAAGAGGTGTAACGCATAATTTTGAAAATGCTTTATGCCATTCAAAGGGGAATATTATATTTCTTGCAGATCAGGATGATTTTTGGTTACCTAATAAAATTAAAGAGTTAACTCAGTTTCTTTCCAAGGGGGACTATGATATTGTAACATGTAATTGTGCTCTTACAGATGCTAATTTGAATATTACTCAAGAAAGATATTATATAGATAAGTCTCCTATTGATAAATCTGCATTAGAGAACTATGTGAACAATCTATGGTTAGGCTGTTGTATGGCATTTAAACGTGAATTACTTTTAGCTACATTACCTTTTCCTGAAAAGGTGGTTGCTCACGATTTGTGGATAGCTCTTTATAGTCAATTGCATTTTAAATGTGGTTATTATCCAAAGGTTTTGCAATTATATAGAAGACATGATAATACTGTATCTTTTGCAGGATGTAAAAGTAAGAATAGCTTATTCTATAAAATAAATTATCGATTATATCTTGCTTACCATTTATTAATCAGAAGTTTTATAAAGTAATTAAATAGGAACTATGAAAATTTATTTTATTAATCCCCCTTTCAAAGCAGAGTTTGGAAAATTTTCCAGAGAATCCCGAAGTCCGGCTATAACTAAAAGTGGAGCATTGTATTATCCTTTGTGGCTGATTTATGCAGCATTGTATTCTGAAAAGAATGGGCATGATATTCGTTTTTTAGATGCTCCTGCTAAACAGCTAAATGAAGAACAAGCTTTAGAAATTATTCAGAAAGGGGATAATACATATTCTTTGTTTGTACTTGATACAAGTACTCCCTCTATTAAAAGTGATGTGAGATTTGCTGAAAAGATAAAGAGTATTTATCCTAAATCTTTAATTGTTTTAGTAGGTACGCATCCATCTGCTTGTGCGGAAGAAACACTTGGTTATTCTTCTGCTGTTGATGCCATTGCCATTGGTGAATATGATTGTATTATAAAAGAGTTAGCGGATGCTATTGATAAAGAAGGAGATTTTCATAATGTCAGAGGTTTGTGCTTGCGTGTAGGAGACAGATATGTTCGAACTCCTGCAATGCCTCCAATGAAGAACTTGGACGATTTGCCCTACGCAGCGCAGTTCATCAAAAAAAAATTGGATGTAAATGACTATTTTTTTGCAGCTGCAACTTATCCGTCTATTCAGATATTCACTGGTCGTGGTTGTCCCTTTCGGTGTAATTTTTGCGTTTATCCCCAGACTATGCATGGGCATGCTTTTCGAGCTCGTTCTGCAGAAAATGTAGTAGGAGAGTTTGAATATATAGCTAATAATTTTCCAGATGTAAAAGAAGTCGTTATCGAGGATGATACTTTTACGGCAAATAAAAAACGTGTATTGGAAATTTGTCATTTATTAGTAGTAAAAGGATTAAATAAACGTTTGAAATGGTTATGTAATGCTCGGGTTGATCTTGACCTTGAAATGATGAAGGCTATGAAAAAAGCAGGATGTCGCTTGATTATACCTGGTATTGAGAGTGGTAGTCAACAAATTCTGAATAATATAAAGAAAGGTACCAAAGTGGAGCAATTCTATACCTATGTTTCTAATGCAAAAAAAGCTGGACTTTTGATACATGCTTGTTATATGGTGGGCAATAATGGGGAAACAAAAGAGACGATGAATGAAACGTTGAATTTGGCATTAGAATTGAATACTGATACTGCTCAGTTTTTTCCTCTTATTCCATACCCAGGAACAGAAGCCTATGAATGGGCTAAAGAAAACGGCTATATAGAAACGGATTATGAAAAGTATTGTTTAGCTGATGGTACTCATAATACGGTGCTTTCTATGCCTGGATTATCTTCGGAAGAAATGGTTGCTTTTTGTAATATGGCACGAAAAAAATATTACTTACGTATGAGTTATATTTTTCATCGCTTGAAGGTTGGTTTATGTAATCCTTCTGATTTAAAGCGTTCATTTAAGGCTTTTGGAAGATTGAAAACATATCTATTTAAATAGATTGATAAACATATTTATATAGTATTATGGAGTTGGTTTCAATTGTAACTCCTTGTTATAATGCGGCATCTTTTATTTCTCAAGCTATAGAGTCTGTTATTGCTCAAACCTATCCAAATTGGGAAATGTTGATTATCGATGATTGTTCTACTGATAATTCGGCAATGATAGTGAGAGCATATATTGAGAAAGATTCTCGTATTAGGTATTTCAAAACAGGGTATGCATCAGGTTCCCCTACAAAACCAAGAAACTTAGGTATATTTGAAGCAAAGGGAAAATATATTGCATTTCTAGATAGTGATGATATATGGTTTCCAAATAAATTGGAAATGCAATTGCCATTATTCAGGGAAAATATAGCTATTGTATATTCTTATTATGAAAAGATGTCTGAAGAAGGAGTCTGTTCTGGGCGTATTGTAAGATCAGCTGACTATCATTCTTATAAGAGTCTTTTGTATGGTAATGAAATAGGGTGTTTAACTGCAGTTATTGATACTTCTAAAGTTGGGAAGTGTTATTTTGAAGAAATTGGTCACGAAGACTATGTTTACTGGCTTTCTATTTTGAAAAAAGGATATATTGCGCAAAATACAAAAACTGTTGTTGCAAAATATCGAATAAGAAAATCGTCAGTATCTTCAAATAAATTACAAGCAATATCTTGGGTTTGGTGTATTTATCGTAATAGTGAAGGCTTGTCGATACCGATTGCATCTTTTTATCTATGTTCTGATTTATTTAAATCTTTTCTTAAGGCACTAATATAGTGATTAATAAATAGTAAGTTTATTATGAAACTTTTGTTTACTGGAGCTTCTGGTTTTCTAGGTAATTCTATACATCCTCTTTTGCGAAACATGTACAATGTCATCACTGTTGGCTTAACTTTACAAGATGATTATGTTATAAATATAGCGGAGAATATTCCAGAGTTACACGAACATTATGATATTGTATTACATGCTGCCGGAAAAGCCCATTCTATTCCTAAAACGAACGCTGAACGACAGGCGTTTTTTGATGTAAATCTGCAAGGAACAAAGAATCTTTGTACTGCATTGGAGAAAGTCGGAGTACCGAGGGCTTTTATCTTTGTTTCCACAGTAGCAGTATACGGTTGCGATTATGGAGTGAATATCACGGAAGAGTATCCACTAAATGGAATCACTCCTTATGCTATGAGTAAACGTTTAGCAGAAGAATATTTGCAGAATTGGTGTCGGAAACACAATGTTGTACTGGGGATAATTCGCCCTTCCTTGATAGCTGGTCTTAATCCTCCGGGCAATTTGGGAGCAATGATAACAGGCATTCGTAGAGGAAGGTATTTTAGTATTGCAGATGGTAGAGCTCGTAAAAGTGTGTTGATGGTGCAAGATATTGCGAATCTGATTCCATTGCTGGCTAGAAAAGGAGGTATCTATAATGTATGTGATAGCTATCAGCCAACATTCAGAGAGTTGGAAACATTGATTTGTAATCAGATGAATAAGTCGCTGCCTTTATCAATTCCTTATTGGCTGGCAAAAAGTATGGCTTTGATAGGGGATTGCTTGGGTAAGAAAGCGCCATTAAACTCATTGAAACTTAATAAAATAACCAAGTCGCTAACTTTTAGTAATGAGAAGGCAATGCGTGAATTAGGGTGGAAGCCAACAAATGTATTAGAAAACTTCAAGATAGAATGAGTATATGCTTTGGAATTGTAATGGCTGTAGTAGGTATAGCAGCTTTTTTATTTGTCTGTGTTCAGATATGGTTTTATTGGATTAATAAAAATGCATGATGTATTATGTAATTATTCTGGTTCTGCTATTTCTGGCAGAACTTTTTTATTTT
>ULMJ01007426.1_pt1 | contig 65847 bp, 43 predicted proteins | sample 1951641 | NCBI WGS metagenome assembly ULMJ01 (sample SAMEA4835550, study PRJEB28245) | human gut metagenome | biome: gut microbiome; material: fecal sample | place: Denmark | collected 2008 | reverse complement strand
CGTCTGAACATCGGTCCCAAAGGATTTACCGGAGAAAAGTATGGCGGAAACACTTACTGGAACACTGAACTTTGCTGCGTGCCGTTCTTCCTGCTTTCCACTCCGAGGGAGATTGTGAAGAACTTGTTGATATACCGCTACAACCAACTACCCAAAGCCATAGAGAATGCCCGAAAACTGGGTTTCAAAGATGGTGCAGCACTATTCCCCCAAGTGACCAACAACGGCGAAGAGTGCCACAGCGAATGGGAAATCACCTTCGAAGAAATACACCGCAACAATATCATCGTATATGCCATTGCACAACATGCCGTACTGACTGGCAGCAAAGATTACATCGCCAAATACGGTCTGGAAGTGATGATTGCCGTCTCCCGCTTCTGGAGCCAGCGTGTATCCTTTTCAAAGCCGAAACAAAAGTATGTGATACTGGGTGTGACCGGACCGGATGAATATGAAAATAATGTGGATAATAACTGGTACACCAACTATTCGTGTGTGCAATGCCTGCGAATGACACTCGGATATCTTGAAATCATTGCCGGAGAATATCCGGACGAATACGCACGTGTCCGCCGTGTCACCAACCTGCGTCAGCAGGAAGAGGCCGAACGTTGGCGAGACATCATCGCACGCATGTACCTGCCGGAGGACAAGGAACTGGGGATTTTCGTACAGAACGACGGTTATCTGGACAAGGAGTTGGAAAGTACTGATGCCATCCCGCCCCAAGAGCGTCCCATTAATCAGCATTGGTCCTGGGACCGTATTCTGCGTTCATGCTACATCAAGCAAAGTGATGTTTTACTGGGTTTATACCTGTATTATTTCCATTTCGACAAAGAAACCGTCCGCCGTAACTTTGAGTTTTACGAGGCCATGACGGTGCACGAGTCTTCACTCTCTCCGCACATCCACTCCATTCTTGCCGCACGCATCGGTGAAGTGGAACGTGCCTATCAGCTCTTCATGCACGCCACCCGCCTCGACTTGGACGACTATAACAATGAAACGCACCAGGGACTGCATATCACCAGTATGCCGGGTAGCTGGCTTGCCATCGTGCGGGGATTTGCAGGTATGGAGGTACTGGAAAATATCTTGTGCTTCTCTCCTGTTATACCGGAGAAGTGGAAAGGTTATTCGTTCCAGGTGAATTATCAGGGACGCACGCTATACATGCAAGTAGGAAAGGAAATAAAAATCTCACTGATTGCCGGAGAAGAACTGAACATACAAGTATACCAGAACGTTTATAGCCTGAAAGCAGGCACAGACTTGAAACTCAGGATAGAAGACTAAAGTCTGCGTGCCATAACAAAGCACAATAATAGAAACCGGGAAAACATTTTTCTGTTTTTCCGGTTTTATGCATTATACCTAAACGAACAACTTATATGAAGAAAATCTATCTGTTCGCCCTTGCCGCGACGCTGCTTGTCACGTCGTGCGGGCAAAAGAAGGAGGGCGAAACCGCCCTTATCCGGCCTGTTAAGACAACGACCGTCAGTTCCCAATCGGTCATCCGGAAAGACTTCTCCGGAATAGTGGAAGCGGTGGAATACGTAAAACTTGCCTTTCGCGTCAGCGGACAAGTCATCAACCTGCCTGTTGTGGAAGGGCAACGGGTGAAAAAAGGCCAGTTGATTGCCGCCATCGACCCGCGCGACATTTCCCTGCAATATGCCGCCGACAAAGCTGCTTACGAAACTGCCGCCGCACAAGTGGAGCGCAACAAACGTCTGCTGGGACGTCAGGCCATCTCCGTGCAGGAGTACGAAATCAGTGTAGCCAATTACCAGAAAGCAAAGTCGGCCTATGAGTTATCCGGCAACAACATGAGGGATACAAAGCTGACAGCTCCGTTCGACGGTTCCATCGAGAAGCGTCTGGTGGAGAATTATCAGCGTGTCAACTCCGGCGAAGGTATCGTGCAGTTGGTGAATACGCAGAAGCTTCGCATCAAATTCACGGTGCCGGATGATTATCTGTATCTGCTTCGTGCAAAAGATGTGACGTTCCGGGTGATATTCGACAGTTATCCGGGGGTGACGTTCAACGCACGACTGGAAGAGTATCTGGATATTTCGACGGACGGGACGGGAATACCGGTGACTATCAGGATAGATGATGCAGCCTTCGACCGCAGTTTGTATGATGTGAAGCCGGGATTTACATGTAAGATTAAGCTGGCTTCGGACGTTGCCCCGTTCCTGGAAGAGAAGCTGATGAATGTTCCGCTCAGTGCTGTCTTTGGTGAGAGTGGGAATAAGAAAACATATGTGTGGGTGGTGAAGGATGGTAAGGCAAGCCGTCGGGAAGTGACGGTATACTCTCCGACGGGTGAAGCCAATGTTCTGATTTCGGCCGGACTGCAACCGGGAGAAAGTGTCGTGATAGCCGGAGTACACCAGTTGGTGGAAGGACAGATGGTGAAGGTAATCAATTGATATCGTTTGATACCGGGCAAAAAAGCCACGTGATGAATATCCCCAATAAACCTAAACATTTTAAATTATGAACTTAGCTAAATATGCATTAGACAATACGAAAATTGTCTATTTCTTCCTCGCCGTGTTGCTCCTGGGCGGCATACTGTCGTTCAGCAACCTGGGAAAGAAAGAAGATGCGCCCTTCGTCATCAAAAGCGCGGTCATCATGACCCGCTATCCGGGGGCGGAACCTGCCGAGGTGGAACGGCTCATCACCGAACCCATCTCCCGCGAAATACAGTCGATGAGCGGTGTATACAAAATCAAGTCGGAGTCCATGTACGGACTATCCAAAATAACGTTTGAACTTCAACCTTCCTTATCCGCAGCGTCCATTCCGCAGAAGTGGGACGAACTGCGCCGCAAGGTTCTCAACATACAGCCGCAACTGCCCTCCGGTGCCTCCACGCCCACGGTGTCAGATGATTTCGGCGACGTATTCGGTATTTATTACGGTCTGGTGGGCGACGACGGTTTCTCCTACGAGGAAATGCGCAACTGGGCGGAACGCATCAAGACCCAGGTCATCACCGCCGACGGAGTAATGAAAGTAGCCCTCTTCGGCACCCAGACCGAAGTGATAAACATCCTCATCTCCGTCAATAAACTGGCGGGAATGGGAATCGACCCCAAACAACTGGCAAGCCTGTTGCAATCACAAAACCAAATTATCAATACCGGTGAAATCAAGGCCGGAGAACAACAACTGCGCATCGTTGCCAACGGCACGTACACCACCGTGGACGACATCCGCCGACAAGTGATTACCACCCCCGGCGGACAAGTGAAGCTGGGCGACATTGCCGTCATCGAGAAAGGCTATATGGACCCACCCTCCAATATCATGCACGTCAACGGACGGCGTGCCATCGGCATCGGTGTCTCTACCGACCCGACCAAAGACGTAGTGAAAACAGGTGAACTGGTAGATGCCCGGCTGGCAGAACTGCTCCCGCTCATCCCGGTTGGTCTGGAACTCGAAAGCCTCTACCCCGAAAACGTGATAGCCCGTGAAGCAAACAACGGCTTCATCATCAATTTAATAGAGTCCATTCTGATTGTTATCGTCATCATCATGCTGGTGATGGGACTGCGTGCAGGAGTACTTATCGGCAGTTCGCTGATATTCTCCATCGGCGGTACGTTACTCATCATGTCCTTCCTCGGCGTAGGACTGAACCGAACTTCGCTGGCAGGGTTTATCATTGCTATGGGTATGCTGGTGGACAACGCCATCGTAGTGACGGACAACGCGCAGATAGCCATTGCCCGAGGCATGGACCGGCGCCGGGCTCTGATAAACGGAGCCACCGGACCGCAATGGGGATTACTGGGTGCCACGTTCATAGCCATCTGCTCCTTCCTGCCGCTTTACCTTGCCCCTTCGGCCGTAGCGGAAATTGTGAAGCCCCTGTTTGTGGTGCTGGCCATTTCCTTGGGGTTAAGTTGGGTGCTGGCACTTACACAAACCACCACCTTCGGTAACTTTATCCTGAAAGCCAAGTCCGGAGATGCCAATAAAGACCCATACGACAAGCCTTTCTATCACAAATTCGCCTCCATCCTCAGCATATTGATAAAGAAGAAAGTGCTGACTTTGGGAAGTATCATCATACTGTTCATCCTGTCGCTCGTCGTCATGGGACTGATGCCACAAAACTTCTTCCCTTCACTGGACAAGCCGTACTTCCGTGCCGATATTTTCTATCCGGACGGTTACAGCATCCGCGACGTAGAACGGGAAATGAAACAAGTGGAAGCGCATCTGCTGCAACAGCCGGAAGTGAAACGAATATCCACTACCTTCGGCAGCACACCGTTGCGTTACTATCTGGCCTCCACCTCCGTCGGCCCGAAACCGAACTTTGCCAATATCCTCATTGAACTGACTGACAGCAAGTACACCAAGAAACATGAGGAGAAGTTCGACGGGTATATGAAAGCCAATTATCCGAATGCCATCACCCGCACCACGCTCTTCAAACTCTCCCCCGCCGTGGATGCCGCCATCGAAATCGGTTTCATCGGCAACAATGTGGACACACTGGTGATGCTGACAAACAAGGCCCAGGAAATCATGCACCGCGACGCCGACCTCATCAATGTGCGCAATTCGTGGGGAAACAAGATACCCGTGTGGCGCCCTGTCTACAGTCCGGAACGTGCTCAGCCCCTGGGTGTTTCCCGGCAGAGCATGGCGCAGAGCATTCAGATTGGCACAAACGGCATGACGCTGGGTGAATATCGTGAAGGAGACCAAGTGTTACCAATCCTGCTAAAGGACAACAAGATAGACTCTTTCCGTATCAACGACCTGCGCACGCTTCCGGTATTCGGTACCACCAAGGAAACCACCACACTGGAACAAGTGGTCAGTGATTTCGATTTCCAGTACCGATTCTCCAATGTGAAGGATTATAACCGCCAGATGGTAATGATGGCGCAAGCCGACCCACGCCGTGGAGTGAACGCTATCTCCGCCTTCAACCGGGTGTGGAAACAGGTGCAAAAGGAAATTCAGGTGCCCGAAGGATACACCATGAAATACTTCGGAGAACAGGAAAGCCAAGCCGAAAGTAATGCGGCACTGGCTGCAAACCTACCGCTGACGTTTTTCCTGATGTTCGTCACACTGCTGTTTCTGTTCCGCACATACCGTAAGCCCATTGTCATCCTGTTGATGCTGCCGCTTATCTTCATCGGTATTGTGTTGGGGCTGCTGGTGCTCGGCAAGTCTTTCGACTTCTTCTCCATCCTCGGTTTGCTGGGACTGATTGGCATGAATATCAAGAATGCCATTGTACTGGTAGACCAGATTGATGTGGAAGCTGCTTCCGGAAAGGCACCGCTGGATGCAGTGGTGAGTGCTACTACCAGCCGTATCGTACCTGTGGCAATGGCTTCGGGAACTACAATTCTGGGTATGCTTCCGCTATTGTTCGACGCTATGTTCGGCGGAATGGCCGCAACTATCATGGGAGGTCTGCTGGTAGCTTCGGCATTGACGCTGTTTGTACTGCCGGTGGCTTATTGTGCGATACATAAAATTAAAGAGTGACGGGCTACAAGCTACGAGTGACAAGTGCCTTTCGGTATGATAACCGTCATTTATCGTAAATATATAAAAAGAAGAAATACAAGTAATCATGAAGAAGAAGATATTCATACTCACACTACTCTGTTGCTTCGGCATTAACGCCGGAGCGCAGCAATACCTCAGCCGTGAAGCCTATCGCGACCGCGTGGAGGCATACAGCCAGGTACTGAAACAGCAACATCTGCAAACCGTGGCAAGTACCGAAGCACGGAAAATCGCTTCTACGGGCTTCTTGCCACAGATAGACATCACCGCCGAAGGTACAGCCAACCTCAACCACCTCGACCAGTGGAACAGTCCGAAAGGCGAATACCGCCCCTACACCTATCAAGCCCTTGCCACCTTAGCACAACCGCTCTATACCGGTGGCTCCCTAATAGCCCAGAAGCAAATGGCAAAGGCTGATGAGGAATTATCTCAACTGACTACCGAGCTGACACTCGACCAAATTCACTACCAGAGCGATGCCGTCTATTGGAATGCCTCCGCTGCCCGTGCCAGCCTCGAAGCTGCCGCAACGTTCCAGAACATCATACAACGGCAGTATGACATCATCCAGGACCGTTTCGACGACGGTGCCATCAGTCGCACCGACCTGCTGATGATTTCCACCCGTCAGAAAGAAGCGGAATTGCAATACATCAAGGCCCGCCAGAACTACACCCTCGCCCTGCAAAAGCTAAATATCCTCATGGGCGTCTCCCCCGGTACTCCCGTAGACAGTTTATGCGAAATCAGTACTCCCAGCGAACCGGTCACCCTGCTTGGCCTCGACGATGTTCTCCCCCGCCGTGCCGACTATGCCAGCACCGGAGTCAACATCCTTCGGAGCGAAGCGCAACGTCACGCCGCACTCAGCAAATACAATCCGCAGGTCAGCATGTTTCTCGCCACCGGATGGGATACGGGTATCACTTACATGGGGCAGGAAATCCCCCATACGCCCGTGGCAGGCATCAACGTCAGCATCCCCATCTTCCGTTGGGGCGCCCGCTTCAAGACGAACCGGCAACAAAAGGCATATATCGGTATGCAAAAGCTGCAACAAAGCTACGTCACCGATAATATCCTTGAAGAGCTCTCCGCCGCTACTACGAAACTGACAGAGACAGAGCAACAAGTAAAAACCGCCCGCGAAAACATGACTCTTGCCGAAGAGAACCTCGACCTCGTAACGTTTTCCTACAATGAAGGGAAATCAAGCATGGCTGACGTACTTTCCGCACAGTTATCGTGGACACAGGCACATACGAATCTGATAAATGCGTATCTGGCTGCAAAGATGGCGGTGGCGGAATACAGGAAGGTGATTAGTGAATAAAGAAAGACAACTATCTAACAAAAAGAAGAACACAAATTACGCGAATTATACGAGTTCATCTTATTGATAAACTTATTTATATAATTTACGGATTTGTGTTCTTTTATACCCCCTCATTATGGAGAAGGAAACCAGTAACCCCTATTCCTTAGAAAACGAGTATGGTGTATCCTCATTCAACACACCTCTCTTTTTATTCGGTTCATCACTCATCATAACTTCCAATTGTCCTCCTTTCAACAAATCTTCATGGCATAAAAAATTCTTATTCCACTGTTTCCCGTTGATAAAGAACTTATCAATATAATAATTGCATTCATTATTGTCGGGCGCAGAAATCACCAACTGTTTTCCATTTTCCAGATGCAAGGTTGTTTTTTTGAACAAAGGTGCTCCTAATACATATTGGTCAGTACCCGGACATACAGGATAAAAGCCTAAAGCACTGAATACATACCAAGCTGATGTCTGCCCGTTATCCTCATCTCCGCAATATCCATCCGGAGTAGGTGCATACATACGATCTAAAACCTGACGTATCCAATACTGCGCCTTCCAAGGTTGTCCGGCATAATTATACAAGTAAATCATGTGCTGAATCGGCTGGTTGCCATGAGCATAATTACCCATATTCATCACTGTCATCTCGCGTATTTCATGAATCACCTGCCCGTAATAACTTTCATCAAACAATGGAGGAACTGTAAACACCGAATCAAGCATCTGCACAAAACGCTCCTTGCCACCCATTAGCTCTATCAATCCTTGAGAATCATGGAATACCGACCAAGAATAATGCCAACTATTTCCTTCCGTAAATGCATCTCCCCACTTCAGAGGAGAAAAAGGCACTTGAAACCGTCCATCCTTATTACGTCCACGCATAAGACAGCTTTCTATATCGAACATATTACGATAGTTCATCGCACGTTTTGCAAAAAGTTTCAGTTCCTTCTTTGGGCGCTTCAAAGCTTTAGCCAACCGATAGATACACCAATCGTTATAAGCATACTCCAACGTGCGGGCTACATTCTCATTAATATTCGCATCATAAGGTACATAACCCAATTCATTGTAATATTCATGCCCCAGCCTCCCCGTGGAATGTACTTTAGGATGTACGTGCTCAGTTCCATACAATAAACCTTCGTACAATGCATTCACATCATCCACCTTAACGCCTTTAAGATAAGCATCTACCAGTACGGAAGCCGAATTATTACCAATCATACAGCCTCGATGTCCCGGACTTGCCCATTCAGGAAAGAAACCACTCTCCTTATACGTATTAATAAGCCCCTCCTGTATCTGCTTGTTCACCGAAGGATACATTAGATTGAGGAAAGGAAACAAGCAACGAAAAGTATCCCAGAATCCCGTATCGGTATACATATAACCCAATAAAACCTGTCCGTTATAGGGGCTATAGTGTATTGGTCTTCCTGCTCCGTCTAGTTCATAGAATGCCCGTGGAAAAAGCAGCGAGCGATACAGACAAGAGTAGAACGTACGGTACTGATCAAGGTCGCCTCCTTCTACTTCAATTCTCCCCAAAACCCGATTCCACGCCTCCTTACCTTTTTGAACTAATGCTTCAAAGCTATCATGCTCCAACTCTTTCAAGTTCCGGTCTGCCTGTTCAAAACTTATAAAAGAGGAAGCAATACGTGCATGTACTCTCTCTCCCTTACGGGTCTTGAAACCAATAATTGCTCCCGCATGATCAGTCATCTGCTCATTTTGTCCATCCTGTACAACACCGTCGGCCACAGTAACCTGATAAGTGAAAGGTTTATCAAACTCAACAATAAAGTAGTTCCTAAAATTTTCAGGAACACCTCCACTATTACGTGTACTATATCCGATAATCCGATTTTTCTCTGGCTGAATTTTAATATACGAGCCCTTGTCAAAAGCATCCACTACAACATAAGAATGATCATTCTCGGGAAATGTGAAACGAAACAACACAGCACGATCAGTAGGTGTGAACTCAGTGACAACGTCATATTCTGCCAAGTATACTTTATAATAATGAGGCTGTGCCACTTCTCCTTTATGCGAAAACCAACTGGAACGTCTGTCTTCATTGAACTCCGGCTTCCCAACTACAGGCATAATAGAAAACTGCCCATAATCGTTAATCCACGGACTAGGCTGATGTGTTTGCTTAAAACCCCGGATTTTATTGGCTGTGTACATATACTGCCATCCGTCGCCCATTTTCCCTGTCTGTGGCGTCCAAAAGTTCATTCCCCAAGGACGTGCGATAGCGGGATAAGTATTGCCGGTGGAAAGTTCAAAAGTAGACTGTGTACCCATGAGAGGATTGACATACTGCGTGAATTCTTTGGCATGTACTCCAAACAGATAATTCAACAAACAAATTAATACAAACACTTTTCTCATAATGTTAAGCATTAGTTTTTACTCCAGATGCAAGTCTGCACTCATCAAAAACGTATTATAGGGTCCCCATTGAGACGATATAAACCATATTTTATCCTCATTATCTTTGAGAGGGTGCAAATAAGCACAATAATGAGAAGGATATAGCAGTTTAGGAGAACTCCATTGCGTAATATCTTCTGCCGTACAATAGAGTATCCCACTCTTCTTTATTACAGGCTCCTTATCATAGTTAGGATCATAATTATAAGTCAAAATCCAACGTTTGAACTTTCTATGCCATAATAATGATGCTTCGCCCACAGGCCCCCGAAGAATAGGAGTTGCAGCAGTTTCTTCACCACGTACCCACTTCTTACATTCTCCATTCCAATATTCGTAAGACTGCATATCAAGGATATCCTTTTCACGAAAACGGGCCAAATAGGCTGCATCTCCGCGCCCCGATTGTGTGCCAATCATATAAATCCAGCCTTTGCGCTTGGCATAAGTTATCTGAGAGAAATGGCTATCAGCAGCAAATGTGACTTCATTGCAGCGTGTCCAAGTACTTCCACAATCTTCAGACGCATAAAGCGATGAAAAGTTAGTGAGCCAGCGTCCATGCCTTCCTCCCCAATTATGTATGTTCATATAATGCACATAGTCCCGTTTTCCGGCACGAATAGCACCGGTAGGAATGGAAGTTTGGTATACATCCGGATTCGTTTTTCCACCCGCACAAATTTCACGGGCTTTGCCTTCAGAATCCACTAACATGGAATCAATTTTTAATCCATCTTCCAGATAAACATCTGATGAGAAAGCAACTACATTAGAGCGCCAATTGGAACCATTGCCACCATTTTTATTAATAACAAAGCCCTCACCACTGGTATCACCAAAAAAGAGACCTACTTGTTTTTTACCGGTACGCCACATTAAACCTAAGTCCGTACCATAAACATCAAAATCAGGTCCGGTATTATTAGGACTATAGATTGTCTCACCGGGAAGTGTATCCCCTGTAACACGAGCAACTTTACGAACATTCGTTATGTGGAGCGTTTTTCCACCTTTTGAGGGCGAAGGTTGCCTGGCTTCAGCATTTCCTGTGATACCACAAATAGCAAAGCCTAGCAATAAAAGATATCTGTTATTTATCCAATTCATTTCTTATAGTTTTCTGTTATATATATATTATTTTACCTTATTGAAAACAAGTACATCTATTCAATTCTTTCAAGTGTGATTAATGCTAATTCAAATTCGTCCCTCTCTTTATTATTCCTAACATGCACAGTAATGGAATTAGTTTGCTCTGTCAATTCGATATCTCCTACATATACTCTATCCTTAAATAATTCCTTGTCCCCCCTACTTGATATCCAATCGGACAGTTGCTTTTGACGCTGCCAGATTTGAAAATCCGCTCCATTGTTTTTTTCAAAATAATTAATCAGTACTTTATATTTTCCTTCTGGAATGTCATTCAACATGATACGCACAGCCCCTTCATGTTGAGTGGTCATACGGATACCCCTTTCATTCGCCACCTGGACACCTCCACTCGGTGTCAGCAACATCAACTGCGGGAAGTAAACATGAACAGTAGGACGATAGACTATCCGTTGCTCATCAGAAGGTTCTATTCTATCAGATAAAGGTTGTGCAGCATAGAAAAAAGCGACGGAAGTATAGTCGACCGGGAAATTATTCTTCACTTCGCCATGTTCCATTCCATGATAGATTCCACTTTCGTAAGACATCTTATCAGACAAAAAGAAACGATAACCGCCGGTTCGTGCCATTGGAAGAGAGTAATCCAGACATCCATGAATAGGAAGGCTATTACCCCTGTCCCAACGATCCAACAAAGCATACCAACCACCATTATAATAATCTTCAGAACCAGTCCCATGTAGTCTCATCTTATTATCTACATAGGTACTGTCATCTCCTTCAAAAAAGAGGGTCATGCCAGGACGCAAGCCTTGTGCCTGATGTATAGTACCCACATAATGCCCTTTCCCCTTCTGGGTTAAGAAGCGGTGAAACATCCCCAATGGAGTCTTTTCCCTATGCCACACTGAATAGAACTTACCTTCTTCTTTAGCATTACGTTTGTTGTTGTTATAATAAATTCTCACATTTACAGAGATAGGAGATTGCTGGATATTATTCCTTTTCTTATAAACCAATTTGAGAGAGGCGGATCTATCGAAAGGCATAGGAAGATAGCAATAGTTGGAAGTACCTTGCTTCCCCATCACAATACTGCGCATAGCCCCTTTACCAAAAGCGTATCCGAAGAAATCGGCAACAGGAGAATAAATAGCCTCAACTCTTTCATTGTCCCACTGGGCAGAAAGCATCACATCTTTATATAAACCTTCGAAAGAAGTTCCCCCATCAATCTCCATACCTACAATCCGCCCAGGTTTGTCCATTTCAAAGAAAGGCATTTCTTCGCCCGGTTTAAGAGTGAATGTTGTTTCCTTTGTCTGTATATCAGCTGATTTGCCAAGTGTATAATTAACTACTTCAGGAGTGATATCAGCCCATATGCCATTAACTTCGGAAAGCAATTTCTTATCTTGCAGTGAGAACTCTCCTGTGTAGCTTTCTACTTTTTTACCCGGCAAGGCACGATATTGAATCTGGATAAATTCCAGTTTCGGACCATCAAAAACAATTTTACATGACTTCTTGTAGGTAATTGGCAGGTAACAATAGAAACCACCAATCTCGTTTCCACAAATCGGTTTGGTAAAAGGATAAACTTTACCAGAAAAGAGATCGGAAAATTTAATCTTTAAGCCTGGTTCTTTTTGACCATCAAAATAGAAATATAACATATGATCCGTAGGTGTAGGAGTCCAGATACGGTTAATCACACCAGGACCTTCCATCTCAGCAATGACAAGCCGACCGTCTTCCTTACGAAGAAAAGAATAGGTTCCAGCAAAGCCATCGTCATTCCCCCAAGTCCTGTCGTAACTCGAGAACTGCTCGACATAAGAGCCAGTACGGTATTCCGGCAATTTATCCACTCTTTTAAGTAATTCCAGTTCGTCCATCCATCTATATGTCTTCTGCGACATTAACTGGGAACTGAATAACAGGAAAAAAATCAATAAAATTAAACTATTGTTTTTGAGAACATTCATTGTTTCGTTATTAGATTAATTAAAAAAGATTGTTTATCCGCTTTACTTAGTACTCCAGTAAAGCGGGATTCTCATTAAATGTTTTCCATAGTAGCTCACCAAATAAAGTGTTCGCCCAAGCAAACCAACTTCTGGTAAACTTCTTAGGATCATCTTTATGGAAAGATTCGTGCATGAAACCGGTTCCGGCATGCGTGCGTTGCAATGTTTGTATACATTGCTGAATTTCTTTATCATCTTTGGAAGTCAAAGCTTTCATGATGATACTCATCGGCCATATCATATTGACACCAATATGATGTCCTCCGATGCCCTCAGCTATACTGCCTTTGAAGAAGAATGAATTGTCCGTCGACCACACAAACCTTCTTGTATTCTCATAGATAGGATCATTACGATCTGTTCCACCTAAATAAGGAAGAGCTAATAAATTAGGAACATTGGCATCGTCACTCAAGTAAGCTGATCCGAAACCATCCACTTCGAATGCATACACTTTACCATATTTAGGATGATTAACCACAGCATATTCCTGCAAAGCCTTACGAACTTCGTCACTCAACGCTATCAATTCATCTGCCAAGGCATTGTCTTTTGAAATCTTACGCACCATTTCAGATGCTTGTTTCAGACTGGCTACAGCAAAGAAATTAGAAGGAATCAGGAAAGGAAAAATAGTAGCATCATCACTGGGCCTAAAGGTCGAACAAATCAACCCTATAGGATTGACCTTGTACCCTACTCCCCCCATCGGCACAGCGTCAATGGCCCATTCTGAAGTTCTGCGGAAGCTATAAGCCCCATTGCCTTCTTTCCTTTGCTGTTCTTTACAAACTTTCAGTATAGCTTTTATCGCTTCCTTCCATTGTATATCAAAAGGAGAAACATCATTGGTCTTTTTCCAATATCCGTAAGCTAAACGAATAGGATAACAAAGCGAATCCAATTCATATTTACGTTCATGAATACCCGGCTTCATCTCAGTATGGTCACTGGTCCAACGGGTATACTTTTTGTCATCATCATAGAAAGCGTTAGCATATGGATCCTTCAAAATGAATGTTGTCTGTTTGTTGATAACACCGGCAATCATCTGCTGCAATTTTGTGTCTTCAAACATGAAATCTAAATATGGATACACTTGTGCCGAACTATCTCTTAACCACATGGCATCAATATCGCCAGTAATGACGTAAGTATCCGGACGACCATTCTTCTCCGAATAATAAATAGTTGTATCCAATGTATTTGGGAAACAGTTCTCAAACAACCATCCTAACTCTTTATTCTTCACTTTCTTTTTGAAAGTATCAATAGCCTTCTCTATAGCCGGGCTCTTGAAATGTCTTTCTGACGGAACTCTTCTCACTGTAGGAAACAGGGCAAGAGAATCACTCTCTAATGAATTTCCAGAATGGGCAAATACCATACTCTTGTTTAATGCATATCCAGCACCTAATAAACCTACTCTTTTTATAAAATTTCTTCTGTTCATGATACTAAAGATCTAATTATATTATTAAAAAACAACCCTATTGTAACTTAGTGATATGCAAAACCGAACCTCCGTCCATAGCTAAAGGCAAATTCAGTACGTCAGTCCGGATAACCTTGCGTAATTCCTTATTTAAGTGATTGGCATTCTCATCCACATCAGCAGCATCCGTATAGATGGTAGCTTCGTAATCCCCCTCATCCAAGAAGTCCAATTTCAGTTGCAAAGTGCGAGCAGTACTATTATTCAAAGTACCTACCCACCAATCGGAATCATTGCGGCGGGCCACTGTAACATATTCATTAATCTTTGCCAATGGTACACGTATTTCATCCCATGTCCCCGGAACAGTACGCAAAACTTCAAAACCAGGTTGTCCTTCATAAGCCATAGGAGTATCACACAGAGAAGTGAGATGATTCTCCAGAACCACATACATTGCCATCATATGACAACGTGTACTCATTATATAAGGGTTAACATACTGAACCTTGAATTGGGAACGCGGTAAAGCACGGAAGCCCCCCAGATGGTAGTCGGTAGCCCCGGCAAGCATACGAGTAAAAGGGATAGAAATATCATGGTCGGCATTCACCGCATTGTCCCATTTACAAACTTCGTAATTTAATGCCCCTTCACGGGTAAACTCATTCGGATAAGTGCGCACAAGCCCCGAAGGCTTGCTAGATCCGTGGAACTGGATAAATAGGCGATGCTTGGCAGCACACTTCAGAATATCTTCCTGTATACGTATCATTTCCTGATCATTACGATCCATAAAGTCAACCATTAAACCTTTTACACCCCACTTCTCATACAAAGTAAAAGCTTCATCCAGTTTGTCGTACAATGGGCGCCAGTTCACCCAAAGATGTATACCCACACCTTTACTTTTTGCATACTCTACAATGCGTGGCATATCCAGACAAGGAATTGGTCTGGTAACGTCGGCATTAGGACCTGAATGACCAAAATTGAAGTTTTCATCATAATACCATGGAGTTTCGGCATAACCATAAATTCCATGGGCATCCAAACCATTGCGGGCGGCAAAATCAATATAGTATTTATTTGTATCAAAATTATTACCTGGCGAAAAAGTACTATCGGGAACTACATTTCCGTTCCACCAAGTAAATGTTGTGCGGCACGGTTTGATCCATGAAGTATCTTCTATCTCACATGGTTCGTTCAGGCTAGTCAGAATATTGGATTCCAGCAAAGCTCCGACCTGCTCGGCAATTGAAATCACACGCCATGGGGTACGATGCGGAAATGCATTGATTTCTACTTTAATTTTTTCCTGTCCGGGGTGTGGCGAAAGCTTACCTACCAGTTTATCCTTTTCTTTCATCAGATACATACCTGCATAATCCCGTATAGCAGCCTCCGTAATGGATACATAAGTATTGTCTTCAAACTCAAATGTAACAGGCATTTCAATCAGCTTTTTTCCGGCAATTTCATTATACTTCACGTGATTGTAAACGTTTTCATGGGTATTTACATAGCCCGGAAGGTACATCAACAAAGTCATCGGATTACCATTCAGATTAAACTGAGTCTTTTCATCATACATCACATACGAGTTCCAGCCTTCTTGCTTAGGAAACTCATAACGAAAGGCCACTCCATCATCAAAAGCTCTTACAATTAAATTGATCAAACGAGCGGGAACAGACTTCTCCTGCAAAGGAATAATGACTTCATTACAATAGTTACGCGCAACACTTACTTTACCAATAATCAGCTTATAAGTTTCATCAATAGAGTTACGACGTACTTTACCAGTTTTGATATTATGGCCAAATTCACCATTGTCAAAGCTAAATCCTAATAAAGAGTTTGTCACAATGGGACATTTCTTATAATCCACATCATAAGTTATTTTTTCAGGCTCTATTTTCAGAGAAAATTTAAGTTTTCCACTAGGTGATGAAACTGAAATTCGCTGTTGCGCAGAAACAATCATAGAACAGAATAAAAGGACATATAAAACAAAAAACTTTATCATCATTATATTAATTATGATTCAATACGATTACTCGCTGACCAAATCAGCTTAATCCGTTTTTAGAGATTAAGCTAATTCAGCCAACAGGTAATGTTCTATATTATTAATTGGACTATTTAGAATTAAGGAATGCTAACAGTCTTAATATCAGCATAATTATAGCGCTTAGCACCAGCAATATCCTTATCAATACGCGCTCCAACACGCAAATAATAAGTTCTGCCGGCTGGAAGTTCTCCTTCTGTTGTCAAGGTAATAACCTTCCCTAAAATATCATTCACCGCAGCACCACTCAAATGCTTATCATATCGGTCATCAAAGTTATTATTCCCGACATAAGGACTTGATCCGTTAATAAACAGGTAAACATCAGAAATCTGTTGCTGGTAATCAACATGATTTGTACCACGGGTAATCTTAGCTTGAATAGTAATCTTTTTACCCTCAACAACAGGCTCACCTACATATTCCACACGCAAGAATGGTTCAACTTCAAAATTCAGAGTAACTGTTCCTTTAATATCTGTCGTTATACTCTCATCTGTTAATACTTGGCCATTTCCATCTTTCAAAACCAAAGGCACAAAAGCACCTTCCGGTTCAATATTGTAATTACCTTTAAAAATTTTAGTATTATTGAACGTGCCATCCTGTTTCACCGTGAAATAATAAGGGGTAGGATTATCACTCCAACTATATTCCATCAGCTTGATGCGAACACCATTATTTCCCGTTTCCGTTAGAAATGGTTTTTGCGTTTCTTTATCAATAATGACTCCTTTCAGTGTTTCCTGAGGCCCTTCATAATTATCAAACTTCTGACAAGAAACTACCCCCAATAAAATGAAACTTACTACTAAAAAATAACCTATCTTTCTCATATTCTATTTCTTTATTAAATTAATAACCTGGGTTCTGGGGAATTCCATCACTATTAACAATATCACCCGGTATATCCAGATAATACCAACGAGAGTCGGCTGTATAACGAGTCGTTTTCTCGTCATAGCGAGCATCAAAGAACCATTTATTTGCTTTATCCGCATAAAATGGCATTAGAATCCGGTAAATTCGATTATTCTGTTCCTTATCCAAAGTACGCCAGCGTTTCAAATCCCACCACAATTTATTCTCAAAGCCTAGTTCCTTACGTCTTTCTACACGGACTACCTCTATCGTTATTTCCGAAACATCTTCTAATAAAGTGGCTCCGGCACGTTCCCGAATTTCGTTAATACAGGCATAGGCATCCTCTTTATAGTTTGCTCCCCCACCAGCTTCAGCTAATTCTATCGCCGCTTCAGCACGATTCAACAGCACTTCACCATAGCGTAACTCAATCCATGACTGCACAGAACGGTTCAACACCACAAGTGACGCTTCCAATTTAGGGTCCAGATATTTGCGAACAGAGAAACCGGAAATAGCACTAGCGTTATCATTATGAAAGCAACCACTTCGCCCGGCGGGATTCATCAACTGTCCATTAGACAATTGATAAGGTATTTGTCCGCTGCCACTTGCACTTGTAACAATAAGATCCTTACATTCACTGGATTCATATTTAGAAAGCGTACCCTCAGGAATTAACGGAGAAATACCACCTTCTACCGATCCGATATAAATACCACGCCAGATTTCAACAGCTTCACCTTTAAACTGCTCACCAGGCAAAATAACAGTGGCTCGCAAACGCGGTTCTGCATCTCGAAAGAAGTCCGTCAGATTATCATACAATACATATTTGCCATTTTCCATCGTTTTTATACGCCCATTCTCATCCTTTGGGAAGCCATCAAACATTTCCACAAAGTCCAGTGTAGGACCTATAGCCGAGGAATAACCTCCGACCATATATTGCCGGGGAATAGCGAAGCAGTCATACCCATGTACTGAACTGGGATATAAATACTGACGAATCAAGATATTTTCAGAACTTCTATCATTAAAGAACATATTTACAAAATTCTGATATTGAGCTTCCTTGTCATCCGCTTTCCAATCATCTTTATACAATGAAAAATGTCCTTCCAATAATTTTGCTGCATCATAAGCTGCTTTGAAATACTCGGTAGCTTTCTCCGCAGAAATACCACATAGGCGATCTCCACTTTTCTCATCCACTAATGTTATTTGATTATACTTTGCTATAGAACCGGCAAATAACATTGCTCTTGACTTGAGTGCAGCAGCCGCGTATTTTGTAGCCCGTCCTAACTCATTCGTTTCCGGAAGTAAGCTATATGCATCATCCAGATCTTTTTTGACTTGCTGATAAACGGCATCTTCTGAAGAACGCGGTAATTTCAGTTCATCAATAGACTGTCCCGGATATTTCAATACCTCATTAACAAGAGGTATGCCGCCATAACGCTTCACCATAGCAAAGTAGATAAAAGCTCTATTGAACAACATTTCCCCTTTCCAAGTATTTATATCCGAGTCATGGAAATTGGAAGCGTATTTAGGCAAGGTTTCCAAGAAATAATTAATGTCACGCAAGGAAGCATATGCATCTCTCCAGTACTTGGTATTTTCACTTTGAGCCCCTTTACTTTGGTTAGCACAAATAGCTTCACCATCCATTACACTCATTCCGGTCATTGTATAGCCATTAAAGAAACCTCTTTCCGGAGAATAACGAAAATCTTCCATAGGCATGCCACTATAAATGCGGGCCAAATAACTATATATACCATTCTGTGATCCAAACACATCAGTATCCTGGATAACATTCAAAGGTGGAAGATTCAAATCCAGACATGCGGACATCGTAAAAGTCAATGCCAGACATGATAAATATCTTAATACTTTCATGATATTATTTTTCAATTAAAATTTAACATTTACACCAATAGAAAAAGTTCTATTCAACGGATACAAGTTACCCCACGTATCATTACCAGAGTGTTCCGGATCAAACGGTACCCCTTTAACAGTAAACAAATTATAGCCATTTACATATAAACGTAAATCTTTGATTCCACTTTTTCCAATCCATTTTTGCGGGAATGTATAACCTAACTCGGCACTTTTTAAACGAATATAGCTTGAATTATGCACATTGTATTCGGACCATTCATCAGCCAATGTACCCGTATAAGCATATTCACCACTTATCCACTTCGTAGAAGGATCATAAGGATCTGCTGTCGGATCTACCGGATGCCATCTATCCATAAAATAATCTAATGCATTTGAATAATCACTACCCCACATCGGCTCACGCAACTGTTCTATATAACGATTATATTGCATGGCAGCTCCTTGAAATAACAGATTCAGATCAAATCCCTTCCAATTAGCTCCTATATTCAAACTGAAATTGATTAAAGGACGATTTTCATAGCCAATAGGATGTCTATCCAGATCGGAGATGATACCATCACCATTCCAATCCTGATATCTATAGTCACCGGGCAGTGTACCATAACCAGTAAAGATACCACTGTTTGCAATATCTCCATATGAGGTATAACGACCACCATCACCAAATCCCCAAACGATATTTTGCAAACGATCATTATTATTATTTCTCCAGTTTTCATAGGAGTTTCCCGATTCACCACGTTCCACATATTTAGACTTGGTACGAGTGTAAGAGAAGATACCCTTCAAATTATAACGCAAATCACCAATACTATTATAATGAGATACTTCAACATCAAAACCATGTGTAAAATCTCCATTCAAGTTTTCCTGAGGCAGACTTGCGCCCACAATTGAAGGCAGACTGGTAGCGCGAGTTGCCAATAAACCTGTACGGGACCGACTGAAATAATCAACAGTAAGACCTAATAATCCATTCCATGCATCCAGATCTATGCCCACATCAAATGTCTTAGCAATGTACCAGGTTATAAGTGGATTAGTGATACCTTTATTCGCTACTGCATTTATATAAGAGCCATTGAAAACATAGCCTCCGGGACGTCCGCTGGCATCGCCTCCCGCAGGATAAGTATATCCCGTAATGAATTGGTAACTGGAAGCATTATCATCTCCCAATTTACCATAGGACAAACGTATCTTTGCATTATTAATAAAAGCCAGATGAGAATCTTTCCAGAAACCTTCCTCAGAAATACGCCACCCTAAAGAACCTGAGGGGAAGAATCCCCATTGAGAGCCAGTGCCAAATCTGGAAGAACCGTCATAACGGAAACTGAATTCAGCCAGATACTTGGACTTATAATCATAACCGAACTTACCCACTAATCCCATATTAGCCATTTGGTATAGTTCATTACCACCGGTTCCCATGTTGCCTTCCTGGTTTGCCACATTCCCCGCAAACAATTTATCCAGATTCAAGGATAGTTCTCTCCTGGCAAAAAAGTTATCACCATCACGACGCTGACCTTCCAATAGCAATAATCCTGTTACATTATGATTCTTCTGAAAAGTATGTGCATAGTTTAATGAGGCTTGATACAACCAAGATTGCTTCGTGTAATGTTCACGGCGGTAAGTAGCCGGCACCTGGAGTTTACGAACTGCATAGGCATCTGTTGCAGCATCATACTCATACTCGTTGAATGATTTGGAATAAATGCTATTATCCGCTATTTGATAGTCATAGCTGAACATTCCCTTTAATTGCAAACCTTTTATCCAAGGTAGATCATAAGTGACCTGTGCAGAAGTCTGAAACCATTTATTGTTATATTTCTTATTACCTACCTGGTCGGCATCCATCATAGCTACCGGATTATCACCTTCAATCCAGCCATACATTAAATATTCAGGATTATTATTTGCGTAAATGGGTTGGGTGGCCGGTGCACGTTGCATAGCACGTATAATCCAGTCTGCATTCGTATAAGGCTGATCTTTCTGATCCATGATTCCGCTCATATTAAAATTAACGGTTAACCGATCTGTAATTTTACCCGTCACGTTAGAGCGGACATTAAAGCGATCGTAATCCAGGCTCTCACTACGTAAGAATGATTCCTGATACATATATCCAGCACTCATATAATATTGTACCCTTTCATTACCGCCACGTGCACTTAAAGTATGTTGGGTTTGTGGAGCCAGTGGGCGCATCACTGCATCATGCCAGTCGGTTCCCTGCTTTGTCCCATTACGATAGGCTTCAATCTCATCTAATCCAAAGACCAAAGATCCACCATTCACATTATGCATGCTTTTTTCATTCTTCAGTGTCATCCAATCGGCAGCACTCACACTCTTTACTGAACCGGAAGGATTCTGCCATCCAAAGTTTCCTGAATACTCCAGTTCTACATGCCCAGCCTCTCCCTGACGGGTAGTAATCAAAACAACACCATTTGCTGCACGTACTCCATAAATTGCAGCAGATGCATCTTTCAATACGGAAATAGACTCAATATCATTGGGAGACAAACGGGACATATTATCGCGAGGTACTCCATCAATAATAATCAAAGCATCACCCATACCACGAATATCAAAATTATTATTAAATGAACCCGGCTCGGCAGATTTCTGCATAACACGAACGCCTGATATTTTACCGGTCAGCATATTCTGAGTATTCTCATTCTTGGTAGAAATCAGTTGCTCATTTCTGATAGCTGCCACCGCACCGGTTAATGAAGCCTTTTTTTGTATGCCATAACCCACCACTACCACTTCACTCAGAATTTGAGTGTCTTCTTTCAACAATATATTGATTTCCGATTTATTACCGATAGTAACAACTTGGGTAGTATAACCAATATATGAGATTTTCAAGCGTACAGCATCAGTTGGAGCCTCTAAAGAAAAATATCCATCTACATCCGTAATAGTGCCATCGGAAGTTTCATCAATCGTAACAGAAGCGCCGATAACAGGTTCTTGAGCCTCATCTGTCACCCTACCGGTTATTCTGCGAACATTATTCAATGTCTGCTCTCTATTTATATTCATTGGTTTATAAATAGTGATGCGTTTCCCTTCGACTTTGTGCTTGATGTTTTTTCCTGAAAACAGCATGTCCAAGACCTGTTCTATAGTTTTATTCTTTGCATCTATAGAAACTTTCTCATTCGTATCAACGTCATTGTTCCTCACCAAAAAAGAATATCCTGATTGCTTTTCAATATCCCGAAAGATTTGAGTTAAGGTCACATTTTTCCGTTGTACAGTAATACGGATGTCTTGATAAGGGATTGCATTGGCTGTAAATGTTGCCATTATGGAAAATAAAACAAGCATAGTAAACAGCCGTACGGGTATAAAAAGTCGCTTGGAGTGATAAATTAAGCTAATCACTCCTTGAATATGATTTTTTTTCATACATTTGTATCGTTAAAAAAATTATGCAAATAGTTTTTAGATTCACGAATCGGAGAGCATGGGGTCAATATGTTTCTCCGATTCTTTTTTAGGTGGTGTTTTTCATCTCATCCATTTTTTAGGGTTAAACATTCATTTATCAGTTATTGTGATCACATTGTCTTTTCTCGTCCATACATACTTATTGTCTACATCCAGATAGTCTAACATTTCTTCTAAAGACAGCTTAGAATTAATGCTTCCTGAGAAAATTTCAGCTTTCATATGTTCAGATTCAACAACAATCCGTACATTATAATGCCGTTCCAGCTCTTTCATTATATCAGCCAAAGAAGTATTCACGAAGCTCAAGCGTCCAGTAATCCATAAAGCCGCCACTTCCGCATCTGTATCCTCCGAAAACAGGGACTTGGATTTTTTATCATAAACAGCCCGTTGATTGGGATTCAAGACCACATTGCCTATCGTTTCGGATTGGGAGAATACATTTACCCGTCCTTTGACAAGAGCTATTTCCACATTCGATTCATCCGCATAAGCCCGTACATTGAAAATAGTTCCCAACACCTTCACATTTAGATCTCCAGTATGTACAATAAACGGTTTATGTTGGTTTTTCCGCACTTCAAAATATCCTTCACCAGTCAAGTAAACATCCCGATTCTTATTCTTCATAAATGAGGGATCATATTTCAAAACGGAGCCAGAATTCAGAAAGACCACTGAGCCATCAGGCAACACGACCTTTGTTTGTGAGCCCAGCGGCACCTCCATTTGACACAACACAACATCCTGGGAAGTTCTCCACACATCATCCCACACATAATAGCATGCAATGGAAGAAGTTATCAGCAGAGCAATGACTGCCGCTATGCGACGTATAGACTTCCAAGTAATACGATGTATTGATAAATTTCGTGAAGACGTACTCTTTTCCAAATTAATCCTACGCAGTAACCTCTCATAGTTATCAGCCTCTTCTACTGCAAATCGTGGTATTAATAGTTTCGCATGAATTGCAGACAAGTCTTTAAACCTGTTCCTATAATGAATATCTGATTTCAAAAGAGTATGGAATTTCTGCATATCTTCTCCTGAAAGACTACCAGCCATGTAATCCATCATCCATTTATCAAATTCTTCATTATTTTCCTTCATGAACTTATACTTTTAATATTCTCTTTATATAGAATACACACCTCATGCAGAAAACATTTATCCGAAGAGCTCTTTTTTTCGTATTATTTTAGAATTTGTATTTTCCAAAAACGCAACTCACTACAAACCAGCAAGATAGAACATACAGAGCAAGTAGATAATTATTGCTCGAAAAAAGATAAAAATAAAATAAAGACAGCCGGCCCAAAATGATTCTTCAATTTATCAAAGGCATTCTTTATCTGCACACGGACTGTATTCACCGACAAGCCACACTCATCAGCAATTTCCTGGGGGGAAAGATTTTTATAAAGGTATTTTTCAAATATAACCCGACACTTTTCTGGCAATGTCCGTATAGCTGCATGCACTTGCTTCTTTATATCTTCGACTTCCAATACTTGCAAAGGTGTTTCTCCACTCCGGCAATATTCTTCTTGAAACAGCAATAAATCTTCTCTGAATTCATCCAGAACCCGTTCGCGCGATCGTAATGAACGAATATAATTCAGACAACCATTTTGCACGCACCGCAACAGATAAGAATGAATAGGAAATTCCAGACCGCCATGTTTATTCCATATATGAACGAAAACATCATTCACAATTTCCTTGGCAACATCTGCATCGAAGATATATCCTGCCGCACAAGTACAGAGATAAGTAAAATAGCTATTATATAAAGCAGCAAATGCCCTCTCATCTCCTCGATTGATATTATCAATAACCGTTCTATCTATAATTATTGCTGCTGTCGTCTTGTGTGAATTCATTTGATTGATTTCAACGTCAATTTATTGTTTTCATAATATTCAAGAGGCAAATATAACTAATATTATTAATCTTGAAACAAGACTGGCATAAAAACAGCAAAGTGAATATTTATATCTTTCATAGTAAAAACAGGATGCTTTAGCCTTCTATATATACAAATCAAGTGCGAACTTCATGATTAAATCATGCAATTCGCACTTGATAATTATAGATATAGAGTCCTTATCCCAGGAACGAAATCAGCACACCCGCCGCTACAGCCGAACCGATTACACCGGAGATATTGCTGGACATACAGTAATTCAGTACGTGGTTCTTAGGGTCATACTTCGTGGCAATCTCGTTACATACGCGGCTTGCCATCGGCACAGCACTCAGACCTGTTGCACCAATCAGAGGATTAATCTTCTTCTTGCTGAACATATTGAACAGCTTCACAAAGAAGATACCACCTGAAATAGAAAGCGCAAATGCAAGGAAACCACCGACAACAATACCGATAGTCGTCCAGTTCAAGAACGCCTCGCTCGTCATGGTAGCACCTACACTCAGCCCCAGGAAGATGGTTGCCGCATTCATGATACTATTGGCAGCCGCATCAAACAAACGGCTTGTATCAGAACCGATTTCTTTAATCAAGTTACCAAACATCAACATACCAATCAAAGGCACTGCCGTCGGCACGAAAAGGGCAACAACCGTAGTCACTGCTATCGGAAAGATAATCTTCAGCACACGCAGATTCTTAATCTCGGTTTTTGAAGGATAGAGTTTTTCCTGCTCCTTCATGTTAATCATCAGTTCCTTCTTAGAACAGAGTAACTTCACTACCAGAGGAATAATCACCGGCACCAATGCCATATAAGAGTATGCAGCAATGGCAATCGGACCCAACAGATGCGGAGCCAGCTTAATAGTTGTGAAGATAGCCGTCGGACCATCAGCACCACCGATAATGCCCAGCGCACCCGCCTCTTGTGGAGTGAAACCTATCATAACAGCACATAGCAGCACAGTGAAGATACCCAACTGTGCAGCAGCACCAAATATAGAGAGACGCAGGTTACGAAGCATCGGGCCAAAGTCCGTCATAGCACCCACACCCATAAAGATGATAGGCGGCAGGAAACCTGTCTTAATCAACATATAGTAGATGAAGTTCATCAGTCCCAGGTCGTGCGCTATCTCATGCAGCGGCATTTCCCAGATGTTCTTCGCTATTCCGTTCACCATCACCATTCCATTCTGGTCCGCCTGGATAACCCCCATATCACCGCCGGGAAAGTTGGCAATAAGCACACCAAAGGCAATGGGCACCAGCAGCAACGGTTCGTAGTGCTTCTTGATACCCAGATACAGCAGAACGAAAGCAATGGCATACATCACCAGAAACGACGGGTCGGCAATGATATTGCTGAACGCCGTCATATCGTAGAGTCTTGCAAATATTTCTTCCATCGCTGTTTATCCTATCTTCATTAATACATCATCTTCTGAAACAGAGTCACCCGAAGTAACACAGATAGCTGTCACCGTTCCGTCAAAATCGGCACGGATGGCATTGTACGTCTTCATGGCTTCAATGTAGCAAAGCAAGTCACCTTTCTTCACTTTGTCGCCCACCTTCACCGGAGTTTCCTGGGCATTCTTCGTCAAGAAAAACTTGCCTTCCAGAGGAGCCGGAACGTCTTGTCCTTCTCCTACCGGAGCTTCCACTTTGGCCGTGGCATCTGCGGGCAGGTCGATGTCACCGTAAGCCACCGTCACGCGGTAAGCTTGTCCGTCCACCTGTACGGTAAGGGTTTTCGGTTTGGCATCATCCAGTGGGGATTTGTTAAGTTCCGCTTTCCGCTTCTCAACGTCTGCCAGAAAGTCTTCTTTCGCTTTACCGCTCTTATAAGCCTCGTACTGTGCCGGGTGCATGGCGTATTCGAAGAGTTCTTCGTCGTCCTCGCCCAAGTCCCATTTGTTCTCTTTCATCATCTTGCGATACTTGTCGAGCGCATCCGGATAGTTATCCTGCGGATTGCCCGTGAAGAACTTACGGCCTTCGCGTTCGGCTTTCTCTATAAGTTCGGGAGCCAGCGTGCCCGGCAACTTACCTGCCTTACCCAACAGCATATCCCAGATATCATCGGCAATCATACCCCAGCGTTCCTTGCCTTTTTCCATGGCAATCACGTTCATCATTGCCAGATTCTTAACGTACTGACTGAACGGAGTAACCAACGGAGGATAACCTACACGCGGCCATACGTAAGCCACTTCATTGAACAGCTTGATAAGCAACTGATCCTGCGTCATAAACGGCAGGTTACGTTTTGCCTTATATTTATTGATAGATTCCAGATTGGACTCTAAGTCGGCCATAAGGCTACCCATCATACCGCCCGGAAGTCCCGGACCAATCAGCAGGGAGTTCATCAAGCGGTTCTTCGGGCTGATGTACAGACCGAGGAAGTCATCCATAAATTCCTGGATGAGGGCGCGCACCTTCATGTACGCTTCCATATTCACTTCCGGCACCTGAAAGCCTGCGTCTTTCAACATTGCCTGCACACTCAGCAGGTCGGCATGTCCTGTCCCCCAGGAAAGTGGTTCCATACCTACGTCGATGTAGTCGCAACCGGCCTCACATACTTCGAGGATACTTGCCATATTGAAGCCCGGACCTGCATGGCTATGATACTGGATAGGGATTTCGGGATGTGCAGCCTTGATATTAGCCACAATCTTGCCCAGCGACACCGGACGTCCGATACCTGCCATATCCTTGATACAGATTTCATCAGCACCCGCCTTGATGAGCTCTAACGCCATATTGGTGTAATATTCTACTGTATGAATGGGCGAATGGGTAATACAGAGTGAACACTGGGAAATCATTCCGGCTTCTTTAGCGTAAGCGATGGAAGGAATAATGTTACGGGTATCGTTCAGTCCGCAGAACGTACGTGTGATGTCCGTTCCCTGCACTTTCTTCACTTTATAAAACAGCTTACGCACGTCGGCAGGCACGGGGCTCATGCGAAGACCGTTCAGTGCACGGTCCAACATGTGAGTTTGTATGCCGGCTTCGTGGAAGGGTTTCGTCCACGCACGTACAGCCTTATTAGGATTCTCACCAAACAATAAATTTACCTGTTCAAAACCGCCTCCATTCGTTTCTACGCGGGCAAAACAGCCCATTTCTACGATAGCGGGAGCAACCTTTACCAGTTGGTCTACGCGGGGCACATATTTTCCGGCACTCTGCCACATGTCCCTGAACACCAAGCTGAACTTAATTTCTTTTTTCATACTAAATAAATAGATGTGTGTTTTTTATTAAAGATTATCATTTTACTTTCTCGACCTTGGCTACTTTACCCTTACCTTGTGTCACCACCGTTACAGCAGCACTGATAGCAGCCAATATATTTCCAGGAATGGCAGCGGGACCTTGCGCGCCTTTCTTATCCGGCACCACCTCTTCGGGGGCATACTTGTTAACCAGAAGGATAAGTCCTTTACCTAAGTAGATTACAATCAGTAGGATACAGAACACTGTTACCATACCTACCACCATCAGCATAAACGCTGTGTTGAGATTTTCCATATTATAAATTATTAGTTATTCGGCCTGTTTTACAAAAAATCGTCCGAAATTAGCGAATATTTATAGAAGAAAGGCAGAAAAAAATGATAAAAGATGCTAAAACAAAAGTTCCCGTACTGCCGGAAGGGGCTGTACGGGAACTGATTATCACAAGTCGGATGCTCCAAAACGGAGGTTAACAAAGCACGGGGGAAGGTTATCCTAACGGGTCTTCTTCCAAGCCACCTTCACCGGAGCCGCCGCCAGGATTGCCGGAACCGCTATTTCCAGTGTTAGTAGAATTTTTTCCCCATTCTTCCCAAACAATCTTGGTATTTACCATGCTGCGGGTAGTCACTTGATTACCACTGTTACGTTCCACTTCAGGAAGGAAGCGGACGCGTACCCCTTTAATCAACGAGGCACTTACCTCCTCAGCCGTCGGTACTCCTCTTTTAGCGGAGGTAGCCGTGTAATAGAAAGTGCCCACACCGTCTATTTTCACGGTACGTCCCTGTCCCATATAACTACTTAATACCCGTCCAAGATTTTCCATCACCGCATACGTGTCACCACGGGTCACGGTAGAGATGACAGACAGCTCGTCTGCCACTTCACGGGTAGTAACCGCCTTGCCCCAGGTTACTGATTGAGGATACCACAAATTGTTAATTGTTTTTTTGATTCTTCTAAAAAAAGCCATAATCGTAATGTTTTTAAATGATTAATTTAATAATGTATATTCTATCTCTTTTATCTCATCCGAGAAGCAGAAGTTTTCATCGTGAGGCCTCAACGATTCAGCCATCTGCTTTTCTCAAATTCGATGTTGCAAAGTTAGGGTGAGAAACAAGAGAAAACAAGAAAATGGCATCTACAACCATTTTTTATAAACCACTTAAAAACAACGACTTGCAAAAATGGCATCTCTACAAGGAAGAAAAGGCAATAAAGCGAGATAAACAATCTTTTTGTAGTAATCTCTACAAGCAGAGGACGTAAAGCACTGATAATGAAGGGTGGCATTCAAGACAGTCTCTACAAGCACTTTGCTTTCCTCTCTATATTGTTTCATCCATAAAAGTCTCTAACTTTCTTTTCAAACGTTCCAATAAAGGAAGTGTCCGACCTAAATTATTCTCTGATGTTGCTTGAATATTCTCATTATCTTCTACCGGTTCAGCATCTGCCGACACTGTATCTGCCGCTTCTTCTGTTGCCGCGTCCGCAATATCCTTGGAAGAAGTCTGGTCAAGACGTTCATCATCAAAGCCCATAGCGATAATCGCAACTTTCACATCATCTTCCACACCTTGCAATGCTTTCTGAATACGCACCTTCTTCTCAAAAGCAAAAGGTATTGTTACGACGCCTACCGTCAGCAACCCCATTTCCTTAGCTACTCCGGCAATGACCGGTCCGGCAGTAACAAACACCATCTTCGTGTCTCCGTCAAATAAGTGTTCACCTCTTCTATACTTTCTTCCGCTGCTTCCTTTCCTTTTAACGGATTGCCACCAACTCCAAGCCCAACCTTTCCAAGTTGAATCCGCACAGGTATATCAGCCCTCGCAAGTGCTTGACTATCGGTATTGCAAATTGCAAAAGATACGTTGTATACCCCTTGCCTGTACATATTCTTCACAGCATTGCTACCACCGCCACCCACACCAATCACTTTAATGATATTGACTGATTTGTCGTGCGGTATATCAAATTCTACGATTTCATCCATACTTTTTACTATATAATATTATTAATTCTCAAAAACAAAGAAAATAAACACTTAAAAGTCCTGATAAATTTCATAATGCCAATATGCTTTTATTGACACCAATATATCAATGACGACAACTCCAACAAAAAACAAGTAAAGATAAGGGGCATCTTCCGCCATTCATTCATTTTTCAGATCAACATCTTCTGAATCGGCAAATCCTTTTATCCTACCTTGCTTTTCATCTATTTACAGTCATCTATAACAAAAGACAAAGAAATCATACTTGCGGATAATGTTGCATATACAGAGCCAATGCCTCTGGAAAAGGCAAAAGCTTTCCTTGTAATTTCCATTTTCATTCTGTATCAATGCCAATACACCCCAATTAATCAGGGAAGAGAAAGTTTCTTTCTTCTCAAACAGTTCTTTTGCTTTTTCTGTATCTCCATTCTGCAAATAGCCCAAAGCCATTTCATCAATGGAGGAGACTTTGATAAACCAGAAAAGAGCATGTTTCAGTTGGTCGTAAGGAAGATTGATGCACCCGTTAGCATACTCTATGCTTTCGGCAGTTCGAACCGGTGCCGGGATAAGATTCAATAAATCCAATGGAAAATCAACCGACTTGCCTACTTTCTGATAGGCTTTCAGTTTGTTTGCATTGGCTATACGATCCTTGACAGGGGAGTTGGAATATATACCAAACAGTCTATAAGGATTGCTGCTAATAATATCCATACACTTTAACGAACTATATAGCAGCCAAATTCCCCAAACTGCAAATAAATAATTGATTTATATAAAAAGAAAAAGCGCGGGAATCTGTACCTGTTACTCGTCCCGCGCATAGAGGCCTTCGCATTGCCCATCGTAGCTGAACGAGCAACGCAGAAGCCCACGCCGATATGTATAGAGACTTAATATACGCTTATTTGTTTAATAAGGTACACTAAAAATATATAAACATATCCCGCAGACATCCACTGTTGCTCTGTCCCGGCTACGATTCAGAAGTTGCGAAGTTCCTATGCGCCAAAGACAAAACGTCAAGTAAACGTCTTTCTTTAATATATGTCCGCTCCCCACCCCATTCACCCTCATTCGAGGTATCGGCGTAGGAAACATCGCAAAACCACAAAAAAAAATTTATAAATGATAATGAATGGCAAAGTTTTTTTTGCAAACAGCGTGGACTTGTTTTCACTGACAAAGCCAAAGCCTTGCACCTGCTACGCAATATCAGTTAAGCCATCTGTTCAAGCCCGACAGTATGTTCAATGTCGCTTACAATATCTATAAGTTCGATAGCGAGCTTCGCAAGCTGATTATTACGGAACTGGGAATGGCATACGGCAGCTTTATTTCAAATAGTATTTTATTCCTATAAAAGCTACATTACAGGTAATAGATTAACAAAAATAAATCAGCAAACGCTTTTCGTACAATCAGTGTAAAGAGAAACTTATACTGTAAAAAAAACATCAAAACCAAAAGTATCCTGTTTCCACTACCGATCGACCACAAGCCCACCCCTCTCAGAACACCTTCTACAGTGGGGGTATCTCAGTATCATACTGAGGTACCCTAAGTATCATACTGAGACTACCTAAGTATGATACTTAGATACCCTCGATACAAGATCAAGATAACATCACTTCCGGAAAAAGTTCAAATACAAGGTTCCACCGCCCATTATTTGTCGGAATATTTCTAAAACAAACAACGATAAGATGTTACACATTCCCGGAATAGTCCAATCAATATAAATCAATGAGGGCTTTGTTCGCTACACGAAAAACGGTTTGATGCGTATGACGAATCAATGTTATTATCTGCTCAAAGTGAACAGACATCCAGTCTTTGTTTATGCTGCTATTCTCCATTGCTATTTCTTCCCTTTAACCTTTTTGTTCAAAATCTTTATATTATCCAAATAGGCTTTCTCTACGGGAGAGAGTGTACGGACATCAAACTGCCTATATTCCCTTTCTGCTTTTTCCATAGCTTGCTCATGACTGACAGTTCCACTACCATTCAAGAGTTGTTCTCCTGTAGAAGAGAGAATTGCATCAAGATGCTGAAATATGATTACGTCCAGATTGTAATATAATGTTTCGTATGACTTCCCCTCTGCGGCAGTTGTTCGGATTTTCCGAACAACTGAATCACGCCGTAACTCTCCTTCTTCAAATACGTTTTTAATATGTTCGCTAATGGTAGATTTTATTTGCAGACTGTTGCAGATTCATATATCTAATGTCTTAATTAAGGTTCCCTGAATAGTATCATATTTTAAAAGTATTACCCCGAAAAAGCTTTTCGATATTGTGCCCAAATCTCAATTCTTTATCCGTACAATCACACAAAGGTTTAATCTTATTTCCATTCAAGATAAAGTATATCTACATATCTTCCATTGAGAACAATCTGCTCTCTATCTCATACTTAAACAAGGCTTTCTTCCTCAATTCCTCTACTTTGAATGCAAACAAATCCGGCTTGAAATTCTTGGATTGCCTTTTCACCTCTGCCACCAAAGCTTTCTTCTCCTCCGCATATAGTCCTACAATATCAATTTCATCCTGATCTTTATTGTTTTTACCCTGCCACCATGAGCCTATGTCTGCAAATTCCTTACTCTCCATCATCTGTTGGCGAAAGTACATTTCCAATGCCAAACCGGAGAAAGTGGGGTAATCCTTTTTAATAATATCAGCCAAGCGTTCAAAATTCTGTATCTCTATATAATTTTGATACTTGATAAAATACCGGAACCAGAAACGCAAAAAAAGATCCGATACCTCATAACGGACTGTTTGAGAACTCTCTTTTGAAAGTATCGGCCGTTTCTTCTTTACCAGCCCATAGTCTTCTTCCAATCTTTTCAGTTGTCCGCCCAGACTGATCCCTCCCATAACCGTCTCCATCTCCGACAAAGTATTCCTGCCATTGGAAATTGCGGATAGAATAGAAAAGTAATTGCCGTACTTTTTACCGAATTCTTGCACCAGCAAAGCTTGCCCTTCTGTCAGAAAGGATGAATCAGGTTGTAGCATAAAGTCCACCATACTTTCCACATCCGTACATCCATTGTCCATAAACTGCTCGATATACTTCGGGACACCACCGGTAAAAGTATAAAGTCCCAATAAATCATCTTTAGTATAGTCCGGTTTATGATCCGACATGATTTCTTTCAACACCGAAGTAGTAAAAGGAGCCAATTTCATTATACTATCGGCACGACCGTACAACGGTTCCTTGGAGTCCCTGAAAATTGTATTCATAAGCGTATAAACCGAACCGCTGACAATAAGATTGACATGGCTCCGCTTCCTCAACCGATCCCAGGTATCTTGCATCAAACTGTATATTTCCGGGTTTATATAGTAGAACTCCTGAAACTCATCTATAATCAGATTGTATTCCATCCGTGTACCCAAATCCATCAAGAAGCGGAACATCTCTGCAAAATTAGTAAGTTCCGGCACGTAAATATTGAGTGACTGCCGGATTTCAGAAGTAAACCGCAAACAAAGATCTGTTTCATTACTTCGACTGACAAACAGATACACCGTAGGCGTACCTTCACAACTTTTGAAAATAAGACTGGTTTTACCAATGCGCCTCCGTCCGGTAAGTACAGTCATTTGTGAATGCACCGAAAAAGATACTCCGCGAATCTTTTCCAATGAGGCTAATTCTTTTTCTCTATTGTAAAATTTCATATTCTATCTTGATTATATCTGACTTTATAACAAGAAACATTACCATTGTAAAATTTACGACGGTAAATTTTAAACCCATAGCAAAATTAGTAATAAAATCGAGAATACAGCACTATTAAGACGTTGAAAATCAAGAAAAGAATAAATAATGATATAAAAAACAGACTCATACAAGGAGTTCAGCACCCTTCCACCACCGCATCCACCGTTTCACCGTTAGCAAACAACGCCTCGTCCATCTGCAACAGTCTCTTCTTCAGCCGGAACTTCTGCTGAGATACCGAAGCGGGCGACACGGCCGTCAACGTAGCAACCTGCGCGTTGGTAAAGCGCAACCGGATGAGCAGGCAAAGTTGAAGGTCGGCAGGCGTAAGTTTCGGGAAACGTCCGGCAAGGCGGGTGGTAAACCCTTCGTACACACGATCTGTAAGTGTTTGCAGGTATTTCCACTGTTCGTCCGTGAGGAACTTGGGATGGCTGCGCAGTTGTCCCACTACCCCGTCGCGGTCTATCAAGGCAGAAGTGAGTGCCTGTACCTGGCCATCCAGCACGTGCGCACGCTCCCCCTCCTTCCGCAGCACTTCCAGTTCGCGGGGTAAAGGGCGATTTTCATAATCCTTAAGACGTGTACGAAGAGACTCATTTTCATCACACAGCAGATTGCCGTGCACCATGAGATTGGTCAACGATCGGTGTATTTCTTCCCGTTCTTCATCCGTCAGCGACATCTCCTTCAGGCATTCCTGCAATTCATTCTTTTCAAGCTCGTTGTTGCGCAGACGTTGTTCATTCTCGCTCAATTCAATAAGATAGCGGCGGTGCTTACGGTCAGTCGAAAACTTGATATCTCTTATGGAGAGCCATACGTTCAGACCTATCATCAACGCAGTAAATGCTCCCAAGAAGAATTGCTTCCGTTTGTCGGCAGGCATCAGGCGGACGCGCTTTCCACCAGAGAGTTCTTTTACCCGGTCATATTCCCGGTGCAAATCCGCCAACAAACGTACGGCATGAGCACTGTCGGCTGCACCGGCATTCGCCAGCGAGTCGGCACGGACAAGGGATTGTTCATAATTCAACAGGATTGGATTGGCAGGACTTGAACAGGCTGTCAAAATCAGCAAGAGAATCAAGGAGGAGAAGAAATGCATAGGTTTCATCATGGTTCGATGTGTTTATTTTATTCGGGACACAAAGATAAAGCATTCTCCCCACAATAAAGACAGAATGCAAAGCTTTTACCCATAAAATTGTTTTATGTGATAAATTTGCATTTCTTTGTACAATCATATAAATCATGGCAACGAGCCCTCATCATTACTACTTATGAAAAACTACAAGATTTCTTTATTGGGAGCCAGCCTCCTGTGTGCCGCTACTGTGTTTGCACAGAACACAAGTCCGCAACCCTCTCCGCAAGAACTCATTACGCGGGACAACAACATCAGTCTGCCCGCCATCTACCAGATAGATGGCGAGAAAGAAGCAAACCCTCATGCAGTAAGGGTGTTGAAGGGCCTGCTCGCGGGTAAACAAAGCACCCGCGAAGGACTCCGTATTTACATAGGAGAAAAAGGGGATAAAAGCGTGCGCAAATACAGTCGCCTCATTCCCGATTACGACGAAGGTTACTACCTCTCTGTCAACGAAAAGGAAATCGTACTGGCAGGAGCCGATGAACGGGGCACCTATTATGCCCTGCAAACCTTTGCGCAACTGATAAAAGACGGCAGGCTGCCCGAAGTGGAAATAAAAGACTATCCTTCCGTGCGTCGCCGTGGTGTGGTAGAAGGTTTCTACGGAACTCCCTGGAGCCACCGGGCACGCCTCAGCCAACTCGAGTTCTACGGCAAGAACAAAATGAATACCTATATATACGGCCCGAAAGACGACCCGTATCATAGCGCCCCCAACTGGCGCATGCCCTATCCCGAAAAAGAAGCCGCCCAATTGCAGGAGCTGGTAACAGTGGCCCACGAAAACGAAGTCGACTTCGTATGGGCCATTCATCCGGGACAAGATATTAAGTGGAATCAGGAAGACCGCAACCTCCTGCTCTCCAAATTCGAGAAAATGTATCAGCTTGGTGTCCGTTCCTTTGCCGTATTCTTTGATGATATTTCCGGCGAAGGCACCAATCCCCAAAAGCAAGCGGAACTGCTGAACTACATTGACGAGCATTTTGTGCAGACCAAGCCCGATGTCACCCCACTCATCATGTGCCCCACGGAGTACAACAAAAGTTGGTCGAACCCTAATGGAAACTACCTCACTACGCTGGGCGAACAACTGAATCCCTCCATTCAGATTATGTGGACAGGAGACCGTGTAGTATCCGACATTACCCGCGACGGCATTGCCTGGATTAACGAACGCATCAAACGTCCCGCCTACATCTGGTGGAATTTCCCCGTGTCCGACTACGTGCGCGACCACTTACTTCTTGGTCCCGTCTATGGCAACGACACCACGATTGCCAAAGAGATGTCCGGCTTCGTAACCAATCCGATGGAACACGCCGAAGCATCTAAGATAGCCATTTACAGCGTAGCAAGCTATGCATGGAATCCGGCTAAATATGATGCCATGCAGACATGGAAAGATGCCATCCACGCCATTCTGCCGGATGCAGCCGAAGAACTGGAATGTTTTGCCACCCACAATGCCGACCTGGGTATCAACGGGCATAAATATCGCCGCGAAGAATCACAGAACATCCAACCTGTTGCCGAACGCTTCCTCCAAAGCTATATAAACGATGGCAGCTACGATAAAGCAGACATTGAAGCCTTACAAAAGACTTTCGAGCAAATGAAAGAATCCGCCGATATCCTGCTGGCGGATAAAGAAAACAAGCCCCTGATTACGGAAATCACTCCTTGGTTGCATCAGTTTAAACTGTTGGCCGAAACCGGAGAAGAAGTGTTGAAGATGGTAGAAAACCGGGAAGGCAACTCCCAATCTTATTTCATGCAGAAGTATAAGCATGTAAAGGCCTTGCAGCAACTGATGTTCAACGTAGACCAGAACTACAATCAGAATCCTTATCAGCCGGGAGTGAAGACTGCTACAAAAGTGATAAAACCATTGATAGACCAAACTTTTGCAACCGCTACCAAACGCTACAATCAAAAGAACGGAACCCGGCTGGATGCCACTGCCGACTACATGCCACACCGGTTAATCAGCAACGTAGAACAAATAAAGAATCTACCATTGCAGATAAAAGGCAATCGTATTCTCATTTCTCCTGCCAACGAAGTAGTGAAATGGGCAGCCGGAAACAGTGTTGAAATCGAACTGGACAATGATTATCCGGGAGAGAGCATACAAATCAACTTTGGCAAGGATGCCCCTTGTACATGGGGACATCTTGAAATCTCTACGGATGGCAAAGAATGGAAAACGGCAAATTTAAAACAAAAGGAGAATAAACTAACGGCTGACTTGCAAAATACTCCCGTGAAATTCATACGCTTCACCAATGTGAGTGCCGAAGAACAACAAGTTTATTTACGGCAATTTATGCTGACCATAGCAAAGGAATAAAGAAGAAGAAGAAGTAAAGTCAAAACACTGATAATCATATCATTCTGTCATCCTAAACGTAGTAAAGAATCTCCTCTCTGTGCATTCAGGCGAGTAGCTCCTTCACTGCGTTCAGGATGACAAAGCGATAAACTTATTTCTATTCTGATACAACCTCACATAACGATGTTTTTTAGAACTCGCTCGTGAAATGGAATTTAATATGTTTAAAGTCCATCTGCGCCATTTGCAGCACGTATCCGCTATCCGCCAGAAATACATCCCTACCCTCACGGTCTTTCGCCATATACTGATACTTACGTTTCTTAAATGCCTCCAGTTCTTCCTGGTCATCACTCTCTATCCAGCAAGCCTTATACAAACTCAACGGCTCCCAACGGCACTTCGCACTGTATTCATTCTCCAGACGATACTGGATAACCTCGAACTGCAACTGCCCTACCGTACCGATAATCTTACGCCCGTTGAACTGGTTAACAAACAACTGCGCCACACCTTCGTCCATCAACTGGTCGACACCTTTAGCGAGCTGTTTCTGCTTCATCGGATCGGCATTCTCTATATACTTAAACATCTCCGGCGAGAAACTCGGTAAGCCACGGAAATGAAGCATCTCCCCTTCCGTCAGCGTATCACCAATCTTAAAACTTCCGTTGTCCGGCAAGCCGATAATATCACCTGCCCAAGCCTCGTCGACAGTCGTCTTACGCTGTGCCATGAACTGTGTGGGCGAAGAAAAACGCATTGTTTTTCCGTGACGCACATGCAGATACGGTGCATTACGCGTGAATTTACCTGAGCAAATCTTGCAGAATGCAATACAGGAACGATGATTCGGGTCGATATTAGCCGTTATCTTAAAGATAAATCCTGTGAACTTCGGTTCCTCCGGTTCCACCTCACGCTCCTCCGCCTGTACGGGACGGGGACTTGGGGCTACTTCCACAAAGCAATCCAGTAATTCCTGCACACCAAAGTTATTCAGTGCCGAACCGAAAAATACAGGTGCCAACTCTCCTTTCAGATAGTCTTCTTTATCAAATTCAGGATAAACCCCGTCTATCAGTTCCAACTCACCACGCAGTTTATCCGCCAACTGAGCACCAATCTGCTTATCCAGTTCTTCGGTATTGATATCTACTTCCACCTTCTCCGTAACCACCTGCTTGGAAGGTTGGAAGAGATTCAGATTTTGCTCATAGATATTATAAACCCCCTTGAAACGGATACCGCTCTCAATAGGCCACGTCAGCGGACGCACATGAATGGAAAGTTCTTCCTCCAATTCATCCAGCAAATCGAAAGGGTCCTTTGCTTCACGGTCCATCTTGTTGACGAAGATGATTACCGGCGTATTACGCATACGACAGACTTCCATCAGCTTACGCGTCTGCGTTTCCACACCCTTTGCACCATCCACTACGATGATAACGCTATCTACAGCGGTCAGCGTGCGGTAAGTATCTTCGGCAAAGTCCTGGTGACCGGGTGTGTCGAGGATATTAATCTTATAATCTTTGTAATCGAACTCCATCACAGAGGTGGTTACAGAGATACCACGTTGTTTCTCTATATCCATCCAGTCGGATGTAGCCGTTTTCTTTATCTTATTGCTCTTTACGGCACCAGCCACCTGAATCTGCCCACCGAAAAGCAATAGCTTTTCAGTCAATGACGTCTTACCGGCATCCGGATGCGCGATAATCGCAAAGGTTCGTCTTCTCTGAATTTCTTGGTTCATTCGTCGTTATCGTTATTACTATTTTTATTTTTACTAATTGTTTTGGCGTTGAGTGCAGCACTTAAGGCTACCCAAAAGCTTTCTTCGAACTCATACCTCAAGCTTCTTAATACAGTCTGCAAGACTCTCTTCCCAATGCGGAATGTCAATGCCGAATGTTTTCTTTATCTTTGTCTTATCCAAAACCGAATAATGCGGACGTGGAGCCTTTGCCGGATATTCATCCGTATGCAACGGATTTACTTTACAAGTCGTAATGCCTGCAATGCGGTGAATAGCAACTGTAAAGTCATACCAGGAACATACGCCCTCATCACTGAAATGATAAATACCCGGTACAATTCCCTGATTGATGGCTGCATAGATGGCAACTGCCAGGTCTTTCGCATACGTTGGCGTACCAATCTGGTCAAAAACAACTCCCAAAGAATCACGTTCACGTCCCAAACGAATCATCGTTTTCACAAAGTTGTTTCCATAAATAGAATATAACCAGGCAGTACGAATCACCATCGCCTTCTCACAGTTCTGCATGACTTCCTTCTCCCCGCCTAGCTTGGTGAAACCATAAACGGAATTAGGACACGGCGTGCAATCTTCTTTATAAGGTATATGCGCCGTACCGTCGAATACATAGTCTGTAGAGACTTGTATCATTGCCGCACCATTGGCCTGTGCAGCACGTGCCAGTATTCCCGGAGCTTCCTCATTCAGTTTGCGGCATAGTTCTTCATTGTCTTCCGCCTTATCAACTGCCGTAAAAGCAGCACAATTCACTACGACATCAATCTGATTGTCAGCAATACATGCCCGTACAGCTTGTTCGTCACAGATATCCAATTCCTGTACATCAGTAAAAAAATAAGTGTGTTGCGGATTCTCTTTTGCAAGAACTTGCATCTCGTTGCCAAGTTGTCCGTTGGCTCCGGTTACTAATATTCTCATCTCTATATTTAGATTCAATTAATTACAATTCACGACTGAAATTACCACACTTCATCACTCTTCCAGCTTCAACTCCCCCTTCTTATCCTTCTCATTATAGTTGGCAAGCAAAGATATGAAACTGCTGATAGCCTCTATCGCCTTCGCCGTTCCCGGCGTGATTTCCTTCTTCTGCAAACGCAGCAGCAGAACACCATACAAAGCTTCGAAACATGTTTCCAATTCCGGTTCATCCTTCTTGCCATTCTTTTGGCGCAACTCTACGATAAAGGGCAGTGCTTTGAAATAAGCTGCACTATAATAAGGGTATTTAGGTGATGCCAGCAATTCACCATGCAACTCCGTCAGGTTTATCACTACGTTACGGTTGATTTGCAGATGTCCTTTCTCCTTCACCCCTTCAATACGCATCATATCAATCAGATTACCGTACCATTCTTCAAGTGCAGGGCGTTCCTCTTCGGGATAACGGGAGATAATGCTTTCGCGGATTTTATCTATATCACAACCGTTGGCACGTATCAAGTCTTCCACCTGCCACATATATATAAGGTATTCTGCGATATTCTTCGCTTTCAATTGTTGTGCTATCTTCATGATTTTATATTTCTTGTCAGTAAAGTGATTCGCCCATCAGCGTAAACACCAATCCAAACACAGACACAACAATGACAATGCCTCCGATGATACGGTTCAATATCCAGATGCCGCGCAGGTTGAATTGTGTACGGACTTTATTCACAAAGAAAGTAATGCCGAACCACCACGCCAATGCTCCCAATGCAATAGCCAGGTATCCGGTGACCGCCTCAAACACCAATACCCCTTCGCTGACAAAGGCAAAGCGTGCAAAGAGTCCGATAAAGAGGAATATAATAAGTGGATTGGATAGTGTGACGGCGAATGCCGTTATGAAGTTATGAAAATAAGAACCTTTATTGGTAGAAACAGGACGAATGGACGAGACGGGATTACTGCGAAACGTATAAATGCCAAATGCCAACAGCATAATGCTTCCGAACAACTGCAAATAAAAAATATTTTTATTGACGTAATCAAATACGAAACTCATTCCGTATCCTGTCAGCAAGGCGTAGGCAATGTCACTCAACGAAGCTCCCAGTCCCGTTATAAAACCATACCAACGCCCCTTGTTCAGCGTACGCTGAATGCACAGCACGCCGACAGGCCCCAGCGGTGCAGACACAACTACCCCGATAATAAAGCCCTTCCATAATATATCGAATATGGTCCTTATTTCAATCATGGCTGCAAATATCGTACTTTTTTGTGAGACGAACCAATTGTGTTAACGTTTTTTCGACTGATTATCATAAAACGCCTAAGTCAAGTACAAAATAATTCAGTATAACTCCTATCAATACACCAACTTAAAAGAACAAAAAAAGCAAGTTACCGTAGTTTTATATCAAGATTTTCATTATCTTTGTATCGTTAATTAATACAAACAGAAAAAACATGCTTATGAAAACAACTCATCAATTAAAGAATCTTTTATTCATTACACTACTTGCACTTATCGGCTGTATGGACAATGATGTATATAATCCTGACAGCAAGCCAGACAAAGAACCAGACAACGGAAATGTCACCGACCTGACTATCCCCTCCGATTTCCCGTGGTCTACTACTGCACAGGTTGCCGTTCATGCAGCTATCGGTAATAATACGCCCCACACTTACACTATCTCCGTCTATCCACAAGGAGCTGATGAAGAAAGCTTGCCTGTAGCTATTGGCACAGCCAACTCCAACCATCCTTATAACAAAGAAATCACACTACCTGCCAGTGATACAATAGTGACCGTAATTCAAACATTGCGCTACACAGATGGTAGCCAAATGACATTGGAATGCAACGTCCCGATAGTCAATAAAAAAGCAACAGTACATCTGGGAGAATCCGACAATACAGCCATCCCCACCCGGGTTACCAGCACAACTACACGTGGTAACGACGACCTAAAAGATTGGAATAAAGCGAAAGAGCTAACAGCGGACATCACCAAGATAAATAAGGATGAAAAGTACAAAGTTTCTGCCGGAAACATGGTTAATTTGAATGACAATATTAATATCATGGAAGGCGGTCAAATTTATATTGCAGGAATATTAAACATTTCAGCGAAAAATGCATTTCAGAACCACAAAAATGCCAAATTTATCATCTTAAGTAAGGAACAGTCCAAGGGAGAAACAGCAGGAGGACTTCAATGCTTAGGCGACTTCACTGTTAAAGATGAATTTGAAATAGAGAATTACGGCACTATGACAGTGAGCGGAACACTCGCCATTAAAAATGGCGGTGAAATTGACAACTACGGATGCCTTCACGCCAAAAGAATAGAATTAGATGGTAACGGAAAAGATGATTCACCACTTGAAATAAAAGAGAAGGGATACGTTTTCTCCAAAACGATGTGGATGCAAAAAGCCACTTTAGAGATGGAAAAGAACTCTCTTTTAGAGGTTGAAGAAACTTTAGAGTTTAAAAATGACTGTAAAATAGAAGGAGATGATGATGGCAAATGGGCCGTGGTCAAACTAACGAATGCAACAGTAATAAACGAACACAATGGTAAGACTCCCCAAATTGAAGACCGGGTATTTATCGTATGCGACCATAACAATGGGGAAAAGCCAAAGAACATCCATCTGGAAGATGACGCCCGATGGGGTAATACAAAAGCTGCCGCCAACACGGGTGTGAAGACAACAGGATCTGATTGCGCTCCCGCCTACAACCCAGAAGAAGGGGGTACCCCGGAAGAGCCCGGCAAAGACAAAGAATATACTTTAGGTCAGTATACCTACGCCTTTGAAGACCTGTGGCCTAACTTTGGCGATTACGACATGAATGACATTGTATTGGTTACCGAAGCTACACTAAAGGTCACAGGTAACTATGCAACCCAAGCCACCCTCAAGTGCAAACTTGCCGCCATCGGAGCGAGTAAACGCATTTCTGCAGCAGTACAGTTGGACGAACTCACTGCCGACAACATTAGCAGTATCCAATATGATACGAGTAATAATTTCACAGAAAATATGTTCAAAACCAATGCCAATGGCACAGAACAAGAACAAACTTTTGCAGTTGTGCCTCTATTCGACCATGCGCACGCTTTTGCAGGCTATACCGGCACTCCCATCGTAGGTACCTATAAGAACGCTGAATTCAATCCTAAAGTATTCACCGTAACCATTCATTTCAAAGAGAACAGCGTGGAAGAGTCCAAATTAACTTTAGACAATTTGAACTTCTTCATCACTTGTAACGCATCACAAGGCAAACGTATGGAAATCCACCAGATCAATGAAAAAGCAACCAACTTGTTTGACACATCCACCATTGGCGGAGTGGTTGCATCCCCCAATACCCCATTCAGGGCAGAAGGCAATTTCTGCTGGGTTATGAGAATTCCCGGCGAATTCAGTTTCCCTTTAGAGGGTAACAATCTTCGCCAGTCTTTTGAGAATTTCGAACTATGGATAACCAAGCCGGATTACGATTGGTATAACCACCCCTTCCCGGATAAAGTAAAGTAAAACAATAAGGATTCCCGATAAAAACGCATGCAAGCAAATCTGCATGCGTTTTTTATTTCCTTTTCTTTCTCTCCCCAACGATTTTATGTATCTTTGCGCCAAAGAAAAAAAGCCGGTACTTCCGTAAGCACTTCCCAGTCTTTTCCGGAGTACCCCAAGCATAAATCATAAATCATAAATCATAAATATTCAGTATGATTCTTTTTTTCAAGACCCCATCCAAGAGCGTGATAGCCGTAGACTGCGACCACGTACTTTCCCAGGCAGACATCGACAAACTCTGCTGGCTTTTTGGAGAAGCCACCCCCGAAAGTGAAGACAACCTGAAAGGACATTTCGTAGGTCCACGCCGCGAAATGATTACTCCATGGAGTACGAACGCTGTAGAAATCACCCAGAATATGGGACTGAACGGCATTATCCGTATTGAGGAGTATTTCCCCGTAAAAGATGAAAACGCTGACCGCGATCCGATGCTGCAACGCATGTATAAGGGTCTGGATCAGGAAGTATTCACCACCAACCGTAAGCCGGAACCAATCATCCATATCGAAGATTTGGAAGCTTACAACGAGAAAGAAGGCCTGGCACTCTCTAAAGAAGAGATGGACTACCTCAAAAAAGTAGAACAAGACCTTGGACGTAAGTTGACAGACTCCGAAGTATTCGGTTTCGCCCAAATCAACTCCGAACACTGCCGCCACAAAATCTTCGGTGGAACATTCATCATCGACGGTGTAGAACAAGAGTCTTCCCTCTTCCAGATGATTAAAAAGACTACTCAGGAAAATCCCAATAAGATTATTTCAGCATACAAAGATAATGTAGCCTTTGCCGAAGGTCCGGTGATTGAACAGTTTGCTCCGGCAGACCACTCCAAGCCCGATTACTTCCAGGTGAAAGACATCAAGAGCGTTATCTCACTGAAAGCAGAAACACACAATTTCCCCACAACCGTAGAACCGTTCAACGGTGCATCCACCGGTACAGGCGGTGAAATCCGCGACCGTATGGGTGGTGGTAAAGGTTCATGGCCCATTGCCGGAACTGCTGTCTACATGACTTCATATCCCCGCACCGATGAAGGGCGTCCCTGGGAAGAAATCCTGCCTGTACGCCAATGGCTGTACCAGACTCCGGAACAGATTCTAATTAAAGCATCCAATGGTGCCAGTGACTTCGGTAACAAATTCGGCCAGCCGCTAATCTGCGGTTCTGTGCTGACCTTCGAACACCGTGAAGAAGGAAACAAGGAAACAAGGGGACAAGGGGACAAGGCAGACCTTGTCAACTCGCCAACTGAAACCTCGCCAACTTTCTACGGTTACGACAAAGTTATCATGCTTGCCGGTGGTGTGGGTTATGGTACCAAACGTGACTGCTTGAAAGGTGCCCCCGAAGCCGGAAACAAAGTAGTCGTTATCGGTGGTGATAATTACCGCATCGGTTTGGGCGGTGGTTCCGTATCTTCTGTAGATACCGGACGCTACAGTAGTGGCATTGAGCTGAACGCTGTGCAGCGCGCCAATGCTGAAATGCAGAAACGTGCCTATAATGTGGTGCGCGCCCTCTGCGAAGAAGAAACAAACCCAGTGGTATCCATTCACGACCACGGTTCGGCAGGACATGTGAACTGCCTTTCTGAATTGGTGGAAGAATGTGGTGGTGTAATTGACATGAGCAAGTTGCCTATTGGCGACAAAACCCTCTCCGCCAAAGAAATCATTGCCAACGAAAGTCAGGAACGCATGGGCTTGCTCATTCAGGAAGAAGCCATTGAGCACGTGCGCAAAGTGGCTGAACGCGAACGCGCCCCGATGTACGTAGTAGGTGAAACTACCGGCGACCATCGCTTCGCTTTCCAGCAGGCTGACGGTGTACGTCTGTTCGACCTTGCCGTTGAACAGATGTTCGGTTCGTCTCCCAAGACTTACATGATAGATAAGACCGTAGAACGTCACTATGAAATGCCTAAATACGAGCAAGCCAAGTTGCACGAATACCTGACGAACGTATTGCAACTGGAAGCAGTTGCCTGCAAGGACTGGTTGACCAACAAAGTAGACCGTTCCGTAACAGGTAAGATTGCCCGCCAACAATGCCAGGGCGAATTACAATTGCCGTTGAGTGACTGCGGTGTGGTAGCCCTCGACTATCGTGGCGAGAAAGGTATTGCCACTTCACTGGGACACGCCCCACAGGCTGCGCTTGCCGACCCGGCTGCCGGTTCTGTACTTTCCGTGAGCGAAGCATTGACTAACCTTGTATGGGCTCCGCTTGCCGAAGGACTGGACAGCGTATCACTCTCTGCAAACTGGATGTGGCCTTGCCGCTCACAAGAAGGTGAAGATGCGCGTCTCTACACTGCTGTGAAGGCTTTGAGTGATTTCTGTTGTTCCCTGCAAATCAACGTGCCTACCGGAAAAGACTCTCTATCCATGACACAGAAATACCCCGACGGCAGCAAAGTGATTTCTCCGGGAACAGTAATTGTTTCAGCAGGTGGCGAAGTTTCAGACGTAAAGAAAGTGGTTTCTCCCGTTCTTGTTAATGATGAAAAGACTACGATTTATCACATCGACTTTAGTTTCGATACATTGAAACTGGGTGGCTCCGCCTTTGCACAATCATTGGGCAAGGTAGGCGATGAAGTACCTACAGTGCAGGATGCCGAATATTTCCGCGACGCTTTCCTTGCCGTACAGGAACTGGTGGACAAAGGCCTGATTCTTGCCGGCCACGACATATCAGCCGGTGGCCTCATTACTACCCTGCTGGAAATGTGCTTCGCCAACGTAGAAGGCGGTATGGAAATCAGCCTCGACAAAATGAAGGAACATGATCTCGTGAAACTTCTGTTTGCCGAGAATCCGGGTATTGTTATCCAGGTGAGCGACAAGCATAAAGACCAGGTGAAACAAATACTGGAAGATGCCGGTGTAGGTTTCGTGAAGATTGGTAAGCCGACCGACGAACGCCACATCCTCATCACTAAAGATGATGCCACTTATCAGTTCGGCATCGACTATATGCGCGATGTATGGTATTCTACTTCTTACCTTCTCGACCGCAAACAGTCTATGAACGGCTGTGCCAAGAAACGTTTTGAGAATTATAAGATGCAGCCACTTGAATTCGCTTTCATGCCGGGCTTCAAAGGCAAATTCTCACAATATGGCATCGACCCGAACCGCCGTACACCCTCCGGTATCCGCGCAGCCATCATCCGCGAGAAAGGTACGAACGGTGAACGCGAAATGGCCTACTCCCTTTATCTGGCAGGCTTCGATGTGAAAGACGTGACCATGACCGACCTCATCAGCGGACGTGAAACACTGGAAGATGTGAACATGATTGTTTACTGTGGTGGTTTCTCTAACTCCGACGTATTGGGTTCGGCCAAAGGTTGGGCAGGTGCATTCCTCTTCAACCCGAAAGCGAAAGAGGCACTCGACAAATATTATGCACGCGAAGACACGCTCTCACTGGGTGTCTGCAACGGTTGCCAGTTGATGATGGAACTCAACCTTATCACTCCGGAACATAAGAAACAAGGCAAGATGTTGCACAACGAGTCCCACAAGTTCGAGTCCAGATTCCTCGGCCTCACCATCCCAACTAACCGCAGCGTAATGTTCGGTTCGTTGAGTGGCAGCAAACTCGGTATCTGGGTAGCTCATGGAGAAGGTAAATTCTCTTTGCCGTATGATGAAGACAGATATAATGTGGTGGCTAAATATAGCTATGATGAGTATCCCGCCAACCCGAATGGTTCGGACTTCTCAGCAGCAGGTATAGCCAGCGCCGACGGACGCCATCTGGCAATCATGCCCCACTTGGAACGTGCCATTTTCCCATGGCAGAATGGTTGTTACCCGGCAGAACGTCTGCACAGTGATCAAATCACTCCGTGGATGGAAGCCTTCGTCAATGCTCGCAAATGGATAGAAGAGAAAGTTAAGTAGAGTTCTCCGATTATTCAAGTAATAGATTAGGCGCAGGTTACATTTTACAACTTGCGCCTTTTTCATGCAAACTATCAGAGAAATAGACCATTATTATTCTACTTTCATTTTGCTTTTATCAAACAAAATGCATATTTTTGCGTTAATTTCACAAATGCCCCCAATAACAAAACGACCGTAACTGTTATGAGAAAATTTGTTCTTTTCTTTTTATTCATATATATATCTTCCCTCTGCATCGCCCAAACATATAAATATCTTGGCGTAGAAGATGGATTGAGCAATCGCAGGGTATATGCCATCCAAAAAGGTCCGAAGGGTTATATGTGGTTTCTTACACATAATGGCATCGACCGTTATGACGGAAAAGACTTCAAACAATACCGCCTAATAGACAGCGAGATAGAAGTTAACTCAATGCTGAATCTGAGTTGGCTCTATGTAGGCGTAGACGGAACTCTGTGGGAAATAGGCAAAAAGGGAAGAGTATTCCGCTATGATAGTACGCACGACCGCTTCCAGTTCGTATACAAGTTGCCGGACGAGGTAGTGAAAGGGAATCCTTCTCCCGTAAGCTATGGCTTCATTGACACCAACAACGTAGTATGGTTGTGCAATGAAGAAGCGTTGTACCTCTATGATACCAAAACCGGAAAGACTACCGTCATCCAGAATCTGATTGGCGAAAGCATTACAGACGTCGAACAGATTGACCCTGAACACTATTTCATCGGTACGGATGACGGCATACATCATGCTGAGTTAAAAGATAATGTCCTCAGCCTTTCTCCTTGCGAAAAGCTCGATAATCTGAAGATGCAGGTCAATGAGTTATTCCTTCACAAAGGAAGCCGCAAGCTTTTCGTAGGGACCTTTCAGAGAGGTGTCTATGCATATGACATGAACCTCCATCAGACCATCAAACTCAATGCTGGTCTGGAAGACGTCAGCATCACACGTATCAAAGCTTTCAATGACAAAGAAATATTGATAGCAACGGATGGTGCCGGTATTTATAAAATGGATGTGGAGACGTATAAATGCGAGCCTTATATCATGGCCGATTACAACAGTTATAATGCCATGAACGGCAACAGTATCTATGATTTCTATGTAGACGGTGACCGTATCTGGATGGCAAATTATCCTATTGGAATCACGATACGAAACAATCAATATACCAGTTACCAATGGATTAAACATTCCATTGGCAACAAGCAATCGCTCATCAATGACCAGGTGAATGCCATCGTTGAAGACCATGATGGTGATTTATGGTTCGCCACCAACAACGGCATCAGCCTTTATGTTACCAAAACCCAACAATGGCACTCATTCCTCAGCGTATTCGACAATACAAGTCTGACAAAGAATCATGTATTCATTTCTTTGTGTGAAGTTTCACCGGGCGTCATTTGGGCAGGGGGATACAGTTCCGGTATTTACCAGATAGACAAAAACCGGATGAAGGCTGAGTTTTTCACTCCTACAACTTTTAGCGGTAGCAATATCCGACCGGATAAGTATATACGTTCCATTATGAAATCATCCGACGGTAGCATCTGGTCGGGTGGCTATTACAACTTAAAGCAGATTAATTTCAAAACTAAAGAAATTCGGCTATATCCCGGTTTGAGCGGCATCACGGATATCAAAGAAAAGGATGAACAACACATGTGGATAGGCACTGTCACAGGCTTGAATCTGCTGGATAAAGAAACCGGTGAGTATCAATATATAGAGATGCCAATAGAATCTTTCTATATTAATGCACTTTATCAGGATAAAGACGGTCTGCTGTATATAGGAACCAGCAATTCCGGACTACTTATCTATAATCATAATAACAAGTCGTTCGAGCATTTCCACAAAGATAATTGTGCCCTTATCTCCAATAATATATATACCATTCTTTCAGACGGAGACAAAAACATCCTCCTAAGTACCGAAAACAGTCTGACCAGTTACTATCCGACAGCAAAGGTATTCCATAACTGGACAAAGGAACAGGGATTGAAAAGCGATCATTTCAACGCAACATCGGGGACACTTCGCAAGAACGGGAACTTTATCCTCGGAAGTACAGACGGAGCAATAGAGTTTGATAAAGACATGATGATCCCACGCGACTATAAGTTTCAGATGGTATTCAGTGATTTGAGGGTATTCTACCAAACCGTTTATCCGGGCGATGAGAGTTCACCACTGGAAATGGATATAGATGAAACAAAAACGCTGAGACTAAAATATAATCAAAATATATTTTCTCTAAAAGTATCTTCTATCAATTACGACTATCCGTCACTACTCCTTTATTCATGGAAACTGGATGGTTTTTACGATGGATGGAGTCGCCCGGAAAAGGATTGTCTGATCCGGTTCACCAACCTGAACCCAGGAAAATACACATTACGGGTGCGTACCATCTCCAGTGAAGACCGACGGGTTGTTCTCGAAGAACGCAGTATGGATATTGTGATAGAACAACCCGTCTGGCTCAGCTTGTGGGCATTACTGGTTTATGCGGCAGTCATTGCGGCGATTGCCATTATCGCATTACGCATCATCATTTTGCGTAAACAGCGAAAAGCTTCGGACGAAAAGATACGCTTCTTTATTAATACGGCGCATGACATCCGTACTCCGCTGACACTGATAAAAGCACCGCTGGAAGATCTTTATGAAAAAGAAAACCTGACTCCGGACGGACGCAGCAACATGAATACCGCCATAAGAAACGTGAATGCTTTGCTGAGATTGACCACCAATCTAATTAATTTTGAACGTGCAGACACATATTCCGGTTCACTGTATGTATCAGAATACGAACTGAGTACGTATATGGAGGAGATGATAAATGCTTTCCGCGCATACGCTGATGTGAAGCGGGTCAGTCTGACTTATGAAAGTAATTTCCGATACATGAATATCTGGCTCGACAAGGACAAAATGGACTCTATTCTGAAAAATATAATATCCAATGCCCTGAAATATACGCCGGAGGGTGGTAGCGTACATATCTTTACTGCCGAAACAGAAGACAGTTGGAGTGTGGAGGTAAAAGATACGGGTATCGGTATTCCGGCTTCCGAACAAAAGAAGCTATTTAAAATACACTTCCGGGGCAGCAATGCCATTAATTCGAAAGTCACAGGTAGTGGCATCGGCTTGTTACTGGTATGGAAGCTCGTCCACCTGCATAAGGGAAAAATAAACTTCAGCAGTACGGAAGGTAAGGGTTCCTGTATCAAGGTTACCTTCCCGAAGGGAGAGAAGTATTATCGCAAAGCTATTCACACTCCGAAACCGGGAAGTGAAAAGGTGGTTTATGCAGAGTCGGGGGTACCTAAAAATATGCCATCCAACACCGTTTACGAAAGTACCCAACAGAAGCAACAGAATGGTGACCTTCCGAAAATCCTCATTGTTGAAGATAACGATGAGTTGAGGGAGTATCTGCGCAATACGCTATCGGATAATTACAACATACAAGTATGCAATGATGGCAAACCGGCTCTTGATATAGTTAAAGAATACATGCCCGACATGATTATTTCGGATATCATGATGCCTGAAATGCGCGGAGACGAATTGTGCCACATATTGAAAAATGATATTGAAACGTCACATATTCCCATCATACTGCTTACGGCACTGAACAATGACCGGAACATCATTGAAGGGTTGAAGACCGGGGCGGACGAGTACATTGTGAAGCCTTTCAATATAGGTATTCTGCGTGCCACAATTGCCAATATACTCACCAATCGTTCCTTGTTACGGCACAAATATGCCAACCTGGAAGATGAGGAGGACGATGCTACTTGCCTCAACTGCTCCACCGACCTCGACTGGAAATTCATATCTTCCGTCAAAAAGAATGTAGAGGAGAATATAGACAACGCCGCTCTCAATGTAGAAATGCTCTGTGCTTTGCTGAATATGAGCCGTACAAGTTTCTATAATAAAATAAAAGCTCTGACCGACCAGGCCCCGGCGGATTATATCCGACTGATTCGCCTGAAACGTGCAGCACAGTTACTGAAAGAGCAGCAGTACAGCATAACAGAAGTTGCAGAAATGACAGGATTCAGTGACGCGAAGTACTTCCGTGAAGTATTCAAGAAACACTTCAATGTCAGTCCGAGCCAGTATGCAAAACAGAAAGAAGATAATAATGACGATAAATAAGAGAACATGAATATTTACCTTGAGGCATTCGGCCTCTTTTCTAAAATAGGAGTTTTCACTATCGGAGGCGGTTATGCGATGGTTCCACTGATAGAAGAAGAAATTGTAGATAAACGGAAATGGATTGCCAAAGACGACTTTATTGATTTACTCGCTATTTCTCAATCAACACCTGGTATCCTTGCAGTCAATATTTCCATTTTTATCGGCTATAAGTTACGGGGCTTTCGTGGAAGTTTAGTCACTACTTTGGGCACAATTCTGCCTTCATTCTTCATTATACTTGCTATAGCGATGTTCTTTCATAACTTCAAGGATAATGTAATTGTAGAGCGTATCTTCAAAGGGATTCGTCCGGCAGTAGTTGCGCTTATAGCAGCCCCTACATTCAGTATGGCGAAATCTGCTAAAATTAGCCGCTACAACATCTGGATACCTGTGGTATCTGCTTTGATTATCTGGTTGTTCGGTTTCTCTCCTATTTGGGTCATCATTATTGCCGGAGTGGGAGGATACTTGTACGGACGGCTACGACGTTCGTAAATTAAAAATTGAGAATTGAAAATTAAAAATGAGCTGCACATTCATAACTAATAACTAATAACTGTTTCCATGCTTTATTTCCAGTTGTTTTATACCTTCTTCAAAATAGGACTGTTTGGCTTTGGCGGTGGATACGCCATGCTTTCAATGATACAAGGTGAAGTAGTCACTCGCTACGGGTGGCTGTCACCGCAAGAGTTTACGGATATTGTGGCTATCAGCCAGATGACACCGGGACCTATCGGAATCAATTCGGCAACATATGTAGGCTTCACGGCTACGGGAAATGTCTGGGGGTCTATTATAGCTACTGTTGCCGTAGTATTTCCCTCGTTTATATTGATGCTGGCTATCAGCAAGTTCTTCCTGAAATATCAGAAACATCCCGCAGTAGAGGCGGTATTCAGTGGATTGCGCCCGGCAGTCGTGGGTCTTTTGGCTTCGGCGGCATTGGTGCTGATGAATACGGAAAACTTCAGTTCGCCCAAAGAAGATATATATGCGTTTATTGTCAGTTGTATTATATTCCTGGTGGCATTTGTGGGAACCAGAAAATATAAAATCAATCCGATTGTGATGATTGTGGCCTGCGGAGTAGCGGGACTGATACTGTATTAAAAGAGTGTTGCTTTATTCGGACAAATAACTATTCGCCCGAATAAAGCAACATCTCAATATATCTTCCTTATAATTTCACCTTTTTAGCCGCTGTTTTTGATTCATTATGTAGTCGGTCGAGTGCCGTCACTACATAGCGGTATTTAGTCTTGCCATCCTCATAGGGCAACTTATAGAAATTATCCCGTGTGATGGCTATGATATGAGCAGGATTACTGATATCCACTTTCTCTTTAGCATCAAAACGATAGACTACATATTGTACGGCACGATTCATTTCATCTTTATACTTCGGCTCTGTCCAGAACAGGATATATCCGTCGGCCGTCCATACAGGTTTCACCTTACGCACTTTGCCCGGTGCTTCATTATCCATAAATTCAAAAACAGGCGGCAGAGCAGGATACTTATGATATTCCGCAATCAAAGCGTCGCGATACTTCCCGGCATTCTCCACCACAGCACTGGCAGGCCATTGGCAACTTCCGCCAATCGTCTGATAAGCACGCTGCAACGCCATTTTACGGGGTAATTGATTTATGGATGGATTCTGCGGATCAGCATTCTGCACTGTGTTCATTACAGATTGTCCGATGAATAAAGGGCGGTTCTCCGTATTCTTCGCCCACCACTTCACCAATGTCTCATAATCAGCCGCCGGGTGACCGATATGCCAATATATTTGCGGAATATTATAGTCTATCCAACCTTCGCGAGCCCAAAGGAGTACATCGGCATAAAGGTCGTCATAGTTCTGCAATCCATTGGTCTTACTACCCAACGGGTCACTCTTCTCATTGCGATAGATACCAAATGGAGAAACACCGAACTTAACCCACGGCTTCAATTCACGCACCGTCTCATGTATTTTCTTTATCAATACATTGACATTGCTGCGCCGCCAGTCTGCTTTATTGGAGAAACCACCGCCATAGCGGGTAAAGCTGGCATCATCCGGAAAGTCCACTCCCGGTTTAGGATAGGGATAAAAATAATCATCCATATGGATAGCATCCACATCATAACGGGAAACAATATCAGTCACCACCTTGCAGATATGATTGCGGCTTTCGGGCAATGCCGGATCAAAATAAAGCTGATCGCCATAAGTAACAAACCATTCGGGATGCTTCCTGTAAATATGAATAGGAGAAAGTTCATTTTTCAGAGAAGTCTTCACTCGATAAGGATTAATCCAGGCATGAAACTCCATACACCGCTTATGACATTCTTCAATCATAAATTGCATCGGATCCCAGTAAGGCTTTGGAGCCTCGCCTTGCACACCTGTCAGAAAACGGCTCCAGGGTTCATATTGCGAAGCGTACAATGCGTCTGCCTCGGGGCGCACCTGAAAGATTATGGCATTAATGCCGGCTTCTTGTAAGGAATTCAACTGATTTATCAGAATTTGCTTCAGCTTTTCGGTAGGAACTCCACGGAATTGTCCGTTGACGGCTTGTATCCATGCTGCACGGAATTCACGTTTGGGATATCTCTCAGGTTGTAATTGCGCAGCAACTCCCAAAGAAAGGAGTAAGGCGCATACGCATAAAAAGGTTCTCAGTTTCATTCTTATAAGTCCATTATTTTTAGTGATTGCTATTAATAGGCCATTCCACAATGACGCGGGTACCTTGGGTATAGTCAGCATCCAGATATATTTTCCCGTCTACAATATCCATTACCTGACGAGCGATGGAAAGTCCCAGTCCGGTACCGGGCGTAAAAGTATCCACTTTAAAAAAGCGCTCGAACACAGTATCTCTATATTGCGAATCGATACCGATACCTGTATCTTCTAAAATAAAGCGTACAACGCCATGGGCTTTGTCTTCCTCACACCGCAAACAAATTACGCCTTTCTCCGTAAACTTCGCTGCATTATCCAGCAAAAGAGAAAGCACACGCTTCATCCAAGCGCGAACAGTCAGCACCACAGGAGTCTCCGGAGATGGTATCCACTGAATTTCCACCCCTTCTTTCTGTTTACCACCGAATGCATCTATACATTCAAGACAGCAGGCATTGACATCAATCGCTTCTTTAGGCATATCCGCCGTCTGTGAATCCATATCAGCTATATCAATGATATTATCTATCAGTCCCAACAAATATGAACTATTCTTCTCCACCTGATCGGAATATTCACGCGCTTCTTCGGCATTTAATCCCTCTTCGGCAAGCAAGGCCGAGAAACCGACCACAGAGTTGAGCGGAGTACGCAATTCATGCGTAACATGTTGAATGAAGGAACTTTTGATACGGCTCATCTTCTGTATTTCTTTATGGGCACTATCCAGTTTCCTATTCATGGAAAGGGTGCGAACGTAAAGGTAAGTGACCAGTAAAAGCAGGATCAGAATTACGCAGCCTGCTGTAAATACAATGATCAGGCGTTCACGGTTCATCTTATCGCTCAGTTCCAACTTTTCCATCTTCAGACGGTCTACTTCAAACTGAGCGGTATATTTGTTCAATTGCTCATCCATTTCTGCTGTACGGATAGAATCATTCAACTGAGCATACTCGGCAAAAGCATGGCAAGCCTCCTTGTAATTTCCAATCTGTTCCAGCATAATAGCCTTCTGGCGATAATTGCCCGGATAATAATTCCCCAATGAATTCTGATAATCAATCAGCGAATCCATGTAAGATACGGCAGTACGTATATCTCCCAATATCTGGCTGCACATAAGTTTGTAACCAAACCAGCCTTCCGGAGAAATATCCTCTTTATGCTTACGATAATAAGCATCAGCCTCTTTCACATAAGATTCTGCGGCTGCTTTACCCTTTGTTCCTAAAGCGCCGATCACACGAAACTGATAATAACGCATGTGCAGAGCCGCCCCTATTCCATAATTTTTATTTTCAGTGGCCTTCTTCAACTGTTCCAGTCTATCCAGATAAGGGAGGGCATCAGCATAAGCCTGACGTGCCAAATAAGTTTGAATAATATTGAGAGATACAACATAAGCATCACGATAGTATTTGCCCTCCTCGAAGTGTTTCAAGGCATTATCATAATATTCCAGACAAAGTTTCACATTCTGGCCGAATATGCGGTGATTATAGCCTATACACATCTCTCCGGATGCCATACCATATTTATCTTTCCGCTTCTCGGCATCCTTAGACAGCAATTCCGTTTCCCGCATTGCCTCCTCCTGCATACCTTTCTCCGTCATTCGCTGAATGTACTGCCGCCATGCCTGATAGCGGTCAGTATTACGGTGGCAACGGTCGGCCCAGTCCATATATTCGTAGGTAATCAGGCGCAAACTGTCAATATTGCCCAAATCATAATAGTGGCTTGCAATGCAAGCATAAGCATCAGCAATTTGTGTCGTGTCTTTCTGTTCTTTCGCCAGTTCCAGAAAGCGCGTGCCCAAAGGAAGGAAATCCGGTTTGCCAGCAGCTTTCCGTGCACTGTCGGCAAATGATTTCAAATCAATGGTCTCTTGTCCGGTGATTGTCTCGAAACAATAGAACAAGCATACCAAAGTTGCATAGAAGCATAATCGGGGGTATCGCATAAGGATGTTTGTTTTAAAAAAATCGCATAAAAATAATGCTTTTCCTGCTTGTATATCAGTAACTATTTAAAAGTATAACAAATCTTAACCTGCCAATCATTGTACATATTTGAACGACAGTGATTATCTTTGTAGCTTGTAATTCACTTTAGTGACTCTGATTATGACAAAAAACAACTCCATACTTATCAAAGGCGCACGCGTCAACAACCTGAAAAATATAGACGTAGAAATTCCCCGCAACAAGCTTGTCGTCATCACCGGTCTATCCGGTTCGGGTAAATCATCCCTGGCATTCGACACGCTGTATGCCGAGGGGCAACGCCGTTATGTAGAGAGCCTGAGCAGCTATGCACGCCAGTTCCTGGGACGTATGAGTAAGCCGGAATGCGACTTTATAAAGGGAATTCCGCCTGCCATCGCCATTGAGCAGAAGGTGAGCAGCCGCAATCCGCGCTCCACAGTCGGCACCTCTACCGAAATCTACGAATACCTGCGTTTGCTGTATGCCCGCATCGGACGGACATTCAGTCCCGTAAGCGGTGAGGAAGTAAAAAAACATTCCACTGAAGATATCGTAAACTGTATGCTGGGTTATCCGGAAGGAACAAGGTATACTGTGCTTACTCCAATATTGCTGCGCGAAGGGCGCACGATGAAACAGCAATTGGATATTGATATGAAGCAAGGCTTCAACCGCCTCGAAGTGAATGGAGAGATGGTACGCATCGATGAATACCAGCCGGAAGAGAAAGATACGGTTTTCTTGCTGATAGACCGTATGGTGGCATCTAAAGAGAAGGACGCAATCAGCCGTCTGACAGACTCTGCCGAGACAGCGATGTACGAGGGAGATGGTGCCTGCCTGCTGCGTTTCTATCAGGCCGATGGAACGACCAGTCTCTACCGTTTCAGCACAAAATTTGAAGCCGACGGCATCACTTTTGAAGAACCGAACGACCAGATGTTCTCTTTCAACTCTCCCATCGGAGCCTGCCCTGAGTGCGAAGGTTTCGGTAAGGTTATCGGCATTGACGAGCATCTGGTGGTGCCCAACCGTTCACTATCTGTTTACGACGGCGCCGTGGTGTGCTGGCGTGGCGAAGTAATGGGCGAATGGAAAGACATGGTGATACGTGGTGCCGAGAAAGCCGGCTTCCCGATTTTCACCCCTTACTTTGAGTTGACGGACGAACAACGCCGGATGCTGTGGGAAGGCACTCCCTATTTTCAGGGTATCAATGCTTTCTTCAAGATGGTGCAAGAAAATCAGTATAAGATACAATATCGTGTGATGCTGGCTCGCTATCGTGGTAAAACAATCTGTCCGAAATGTCACGGCACTCGCCTGAAACCCGAAGCCGGTTATGTACGGGTGGGTGGACGCAACATTTCCGAGCTTGTGGACTTGCCCATTACAGAATTAAAGACGTTCTTCGATAATCTGAAACTGGATAAACACGATACGGAAGTTGCCACCCGCATTCTAACAGAAATCAATAGTCGCATCCGTTTCCTGCTCGATGTAGGTTTGGGATACCTGACACTGAATCGCCTCAGCAATTCGCTCTCGGGTGGTGAAAGCCAGCGTATCAATCTTGCAACATCATTAGGTAACAGCCTGGTGGGATCGCTCTATATCCTCGATGAACCGAGTATCGGACTGCATAGCCGTGATACCGACAAGCTGATACATGTGCTGCGCCAGTTGCAACAACTGGGCAACACGGTGGTCATTGTGGAACATGATGAAGAGATTATCCGTGCAGCGGACTACATTATAGATATCGGTCCGAAAGCCGGACGCCTGGGCGGACAAGTGGTCTACCAGGGAGACATGAAGGATTTGCAGTCGGGCAGTGACAGTTATACTGTCCGCTACCTGCTGGGCGAGGAAGAAATTCCCGTTCCGGAACACCGTCGTCCGTGGAATAACTACATAGAACTGACCGGAGCGAGAGAGAACAATCTGAAAGGGGTAAATGTACGTTTCCCACTGAATGTGATGACTGTGGTGACCGGTGTCAGTGGTTCAGGAAAGAGTACGCTGGTACGCGACATCTTTTTCCGCGCTCTGAAACGCGAACTGGATGAATGTAGCGAGCGCCCGGGCGAATTTGCCTCTATCGGCGGCGACCTTCAGAATCTGCGGAATGTGGAGTTCGTAGACCAGAACCCCATCGGCAAATCGAGTCGTTCAAACCCGGTGACTTATCTTAAGGCTTATGACGAGATACGCAAACTGTGGGCAGAACAGCCGCTTGCCAAACAGATGGGCTATAGTGCCGGACACTTTTCATTCAACAGTGAAGGTGGACGTTGCGAAGAGTGCAAAGGAGACGGAACCATCACCGTAGAGATGCAGTTCATGGCCGACCTCGTGCTGGAGTGTGAGACGTGTCACGGCAAACGTTTCAAAGCAGACACACTGGAAGTAAAATTCCACGATGTCAACATATATGATGTGCTGGAAATGACCGTCAATCAAGCTGTGGAGTTCTTCACCAAGCATGGACAGAAGAAAATCGTGAAGAAACTCGCTCCACTGCAGGATGTGGGATTGGGTTATATCAAACTCGGCCAGTCCTCTTCTACCCTTTCCGGCGGTGAGAACCAACGCGTAAAGCTGGCTTACTATCTCAGTCAGGAAAAGGCGGATCCTACCATGTTCATCTTCGACGAGCCAACCACGGGATTACACTTCCACGACATACGCAAACTGCTGGAAGCATTCGATGCCTTGATACTTCGTGGGCACTCTATCGTCATCATCGAGCATAATATGGATGTCATCAAATGTGCCGACTATGTGATAGACCTTGGTCCGGAAGGTGGCGACAAAGGTGGAAACCTTGTTGCAGCAGGTACACCGGAAGAAGTGGCGAAATGTGCGGCAAGCTATACGGGACAGTTTCTGCAAGAGAAGTTGCACGAACAATAATATCATACGAATATTGCCCATTGGCGGAGTTAATCTCCTTCCTTGCAGGCTGTGAGCCAAAGAAGAAACCGATAATGATACATATTGCTTACAAACAGCACATACTTCAGGAATAGTCGTATACTGAACCTAATTCAGTCGTATACTGAATGCCATTCAATCGTATACTGAATAGGGTTCTGTCGTATACTGAATACAGCACCGTTCAACAACATTGATAATCAAAAAGTTACAAAACGCTGTACCGACATCAATAAATTCCGACAAATAATCAATGTATCATTGTGTTCATAACAGAGCGCATCTGAATCAAAATCAAGATGCCACAATGAAACAATTCAATAAAAAACTTCCCTTGCGACAGAGATGTCCACAAGGGAAGTTTCTTTTATTTCATTTACTGCGGAAAGCAGCAAAAGTTTTAGAAGTAAAAGCCGAAACCTACTTTCAACCCGAATACCGAACGGTCACTGTTCACATTCCAATACACAGCAGGCTCAAGCGTCACCGTCTTCGTCAGGAAAAAAGCGTAGCCTGCTTCTGCTCCAAATGAAAACTTGGTGTCGTCGCTTGTTCCCCAGTCCCAACGGTCCACATTGACGTCGGCACCCAGATATACACCTATATTGCTGAAATAATAACGACCACCTACACCAAGGGTATAGACATCCGTATCCGAACCTCCATTATTCCAGGCAGCACCTGCATGTATCAGCAATGCCACATTATCCAGCAAGAACGCACCGCCTTTGGCTTCAATGCCGAAAGAAGTCTTGTCCGTCCCTGTATTATGCGACAGACCTAAACCTGAAATTGAGGGATTCAAAATCCACTTTCCTTTTTCAAACTGCGCCTGAGCAGCCATTGTGGCCACAAGCAGACATACGAGTAATGCTAATCTTTTCATTGTTACTTATCGTTTTTGGTGTTATTGTACTGTTCTTCTTCTTCACGACGTTTCCGCTGCAACTCTTCCTTTTTGCGTAACACAAGCCAGAGGATAAACACGATAACGTAGGACGCCGCAACTGTGACGTACTTTTCCGTATTGCTGATGACCGTGTTACGCGGCAGGAAGTAGGCTGCCGTGGCACTCACATAAATAAGCAAGGCAAGCGTGATGCTTGTAGATTTCTTGAATTTCTTCATTATCAAAGTTTTTTAGTTGTCTTGAAATACCAGATATTGAACCAGATTACAGCTATTGAGCCAGACAGTATAGCAATGCAGGAAGCGAATCCAGCCCTCATCCCGAATCCTTCGGGAGCTATACAAATGTATGTTGTACAAACAGCCGTCATAAATATAGCCGGAAGATAGGTCACATAATAATAGCGTCCTTTCTTCTCACGCACCAGATAGACCGTTATCGCCCAAAGCGTAAATACGGACAACGTCTGGTTGGTCCATGCGAAGTAACGCCAAATCATGTCAAAGCCCTCTTTGTCGCGCAGACTGTAAAGCAACAGACCGATAGCGACGAGAAACATCGGAATACATATATATAAACGGCGGCGCATAGACTTTTGTTCCATCCCCAGGAAGTCCGCCACAATGAGACGGGCGGAGCGGAAAGCGGTGTCACCACTGGTGATGGGCGCAGCAATCACACCCAGTATGGCAAGCACACCGCCCACAGTTCCGAGCCAGTTTTTGGTGATGGCATCTACCACTACGGCAGCATTATTTTCACCCATCCCATTCTCATGGAAGAAGTAAGTGGCAGCAGCAGCCCATATCAGGGCAACGATGCCCTCGGTAATCATGGCACCATAGAACACGGGACGACCGTGGCGTTCGCTCGTCATGCAACGTGCCATCAACGGGCTTTGCGTAGCATGGAAACCACTGATAGCACCACAGGCAATACTGACGAACATCATAGGAAAGATGGGAAGTGCGGCAGCATCGGGGTGCGTATTCTGCAATCCGTCCCAGATTTCCGGCAAGACGGGGTGCTTCACATAGAGCATCACCAATATGCCCACAGCCATAAACAGCAGTGCGGCAGCAAAAAGCGGATATATCTTGCCAATAATCTTATCGACAGGCAACAGGGTGGCAAGAATATAGTAGACGAACACTACAATAATCCAAAAAGTAGCATCCATATAAGCAGGTGTCAACTTAGCCAGTAATCCAGCAGGACCGGCTACGAAAACAGCTCCCACCAATATCATCAACAGCACGGTGAAACCACGCATCACCTGTTTGGTAGTCATCCCCAGATAGCGACCTATTATCTCCGGCAGGCTTTCGCCACCATTACGCAGGGAGAGCATACCCGCCAGATAATCATGAACAGCACCGGCAAAGATACTACCAAGTACAATCCACAAATAAGATGCAGTTCCAAATTTGGCCCCCATGATAGCACCGAAAATCGGTCCCAGTCCGGCAATATTGAGAAATTGTATCATGAAGATCTTCCAAGTGGGCAGAGGAATATAGTCCACTCCGTCAGCCTTAGTCAGAGCAGGTGTCTTGCGATCGTCCGGACCGAAAATCCGTTCAACAAAACGCCCGTAAAGAAAATAGCCGGCTATCAACGCCAGCAGGCAGAGCGTAAATGTAATCATGGCGTGTCAATTGATTAATTTTAATGGTCACAAATGTAACAGTTTCTTAGGAAACTGCACAACTTTCTCGAGTGTTTTACTTATCTTCGCCGCTAAAAATAACAGAAAAAAAGAAGTAAATGACAGATATATAAATCCATCATATCATGAAACAGCTATTACTTACTATACTATTCATAACATTTATCCTGCCCCTTGCTGCGCAATCCGCCGGTGAAACACCTGCCCATCCGCCCAAATACGAGGTACGCGCCGCCTGGGTGACTGCCGTCTATGGACTGGACTGGCCCCGCTCCCGCGCCACTACCCCCGAAGGCATCCGAAAGCAGCAAGCAGAGCTTATCGAGATACTGGATCGGCTGAAAGCCGCCAACTTCAACACTGTTCTGTTTCAGACACGTACACGCGGTGACGTGCTCTACCGTTCAAAGATAGAGCCTTTCAACTCCATCCTGACCGGAAAAGCCGGTGGAGACCCCGGATACGACCCGTTGACCTTCGCCGTAGAAGAATGCCATAAACGCGGTATGGAATGCCATGCCTGGATGGTGGCTATTCCACTGGGTAACCGCAAACATGTCACTGCCTTGGGCAAAGAATCCGTTACCAAAAAGAAAGCATCTATCTGTGTGCCTTATAAACGGGAATATTTTCTCAATCCCGGACATCCGGACACGAAAGAATACCTGATGGGCCTTGTTCGTGAAGTAGTGACGAACTACGATGTGGATGGTGTTCACTTCGACTACCTGCGCTATCCGGAGAATGCTCCGCGCTTTCCCGACAGTTACGATTTCCGCAAATATGGTAAAGGCCGCGACCTTGCCCAATGGCGTCGTGACAACATTACTGAAATAGTCCGCCACCTCTATAAAGGTGTGAAAGCACTGAAACCTTGGGTAAAAGTAAGCACCTGCCCCGTAGGCAAATATCGTGATACTTCCCGCTATCCCTCCCGAGGTTGGAATGCTTTCCACGCTGTTTATCAAGATGCGCAAGGTTGGTTGGGCGAGGGCATTCAAGACCAGATATACCCAATGCTCTACTTCCGTGGCAATCATTTTTATCCTTTCGTTCTCGACTGGCAGGAACAGAGCAACGGACGTCAAATCATTCCCGGTCTGGGCATCTATTTCCTCGACCCCAGCGAAGGCAACTGGACGCTGGACGAGGTGGAACGTCAGATGAACTTTATCCGTGCCCATAAACTGGCAGGACAAGCTCACTATCGCACGAAATACCTGATGGACAACACACAAGGATTGTACGACGCACTGGAAGAGGACTTCTACACCGCCCCTGCCATGCAACCCGCCATGCCCTGGATAGACAATGTACCACCTACAGCTCCCACTCACCTCATTGTCACCCGTCAACCGGATGGATATACCCATTTGAGTTGGATGCCGTCCACGGATAATGATAAGCGCAATGTGCCGACTTACGTCATCTACGGCTCAGATACCCATCCGGTAGACACATCTAACCCGGAAAATATCATTGCTCAGCGTGTACAGGGAACAGAATATACCTATGCTCCCATTCGTTTGTGGACTGCAAAGAAATACTTTGCAGTCACCGCCGTGGACCGTTGCGGCAACGAGAGCGAAGCGTGCAGATAAATCTTAAAGTTCCGGCTATATCCGCATGTAAGCTCTATACCTGCTTTGAGGAGTAACCGGCGTCAAAGCCAGATAACCGGAAACCACTCTGCCGTTCTCCACTATCAGAGGATAATCCTTTGTATCCTGCTCATGCTGTACCCGTAGCGCTTCATTAGAAGGGTAATAATCAATAGAAAAAAAGCCCTCGCTGCCTGGAGCAACGAAATTTTTGTAAAGTTGGTGCGCAACAATTCCCATCGTCATGCGCACGTTGACTTCAACATGTGGATGGATGGCATATGGATGTTCGCCTTCCTGTCGGCAAACCATCATATCCACACCCAAAGGTCCAGTGTACGATTCAGCATAAATAGTCTCAAGCCCTTTCTGCAGGCACTCGCGTATATTTACCACTGCCTGCAAAGGAACATATTGTTGTAACCACTGTTCTACCTCCGCATCCGAAATCAGGATATTGCCATGGTAAGCACCTTGCTCATTGGTAATGAACCGTGAATAACCGGTGAAAAGTATCTTTCCCTGGCCGTTGGAATAGAATTCCATAGCAAAATCCCCCACCTTATTATATACAGGCTCCACAATGATAGCCCCATGCTCATCCAATTCACGTTTACACCAATCGGTGGTAGCTTTTGTAAGTCCACGGCGACACCAGCGCAATCCTTTTCCGCTACCCGACCACACCGACTTAAAGACATAACTTTCACCGAAGCCTTTAGCTACCGCATCAGAGAACTCCTCCTTTCCATTCCTTTCCACCAGACGGTGTTTCCCACAAACATAGTCCACTTTATGAACATCAAAAATAAGACAAAGGAATATTGTGTGGATACGGGAAGACAACCCACGATACTCACAAAGTTCATCCGCCGTCGGTAGTTTCCACTCTACAATGCCACCCTTCAGCATACGCTTACGAAAAGCCGGATTCCATCCCCACGGCATAATCTGAGATTCTGCGTAATCAGGCAACTCCGGTTCGGTAACCAACTGTACAGAGAGCGAAAACACATTCTTCATCATCTTCAGGAAATCAGCATTATAAGCTGAAGGGGCAAGTACTGCACTGCCGGGCTGAGCATACCAGATAGGTAATATAGCAAGATCCTGAGCCATACGGCGGGCAGAAGCGGGAGCCATATAGTTTTCTTCATTGTTAGCCATTGCCATGTCTGTGTCAGGGTTAAATACGTAGAGTTTCATACAATATATTGTTCTTAATTAGATTTGAGGGTGCAAATTTACATAATATTTGCCATCTCTACTTTGCAATTCTATAAAAAAGACGTATATTTGTCGCCCGATAAACCGAATTTAACAGCATGGAAGCATTCTACCGCACACACGCCTATCTTGTTGAGCATACCAATGCCCCTGTTCGCCGTGACCTCATGGATGAGATTAACTGGAACGACCGTCTTATCGGTATTAAAGGAACGCGTGGTGTAGGTAAAACCACGTTTCTGCTGCAATACGCTAAAGAGAAATTCGGCACCGACCGCTCCTGCCTTTTCATCAACATGAACAACTTTTATTTTTCCTATTTCAGCATCGTTGACTTCGCCTATGAATTTCAGCGCCGCGGTGGAAAAGTATTGTTGATAGACCAGGTATTCAAGCATCCGGACTGGAGCCGGGAGTTGCGTATGTGCTACGACCGTTTTCCAAATCTCAAAATCGTATTCACCGGTTCGTCCGTAATGCGACTGAAAGAAGAGAATCTGGAACTGCGGGACATTGTGAAGAGCTACAACCTGCGTGGTTTCTCTTTCCGTGAATATCTGAACCTGCAAACCGGAATGAAGTTCCGCGCTTATACACTGGAAGAGATTCTGAGTAATCACGAACAGATAGCCAAAGGCATCCTCTCTAAGGTGCGCCCGTTGGATCATTTGCAGGATTACCTGCATCATGGTTTCTATCCTTTCTTTCTGGAGAAGCGCAACTTCTCGGAAAATCTGCTGAAAACCATGAATATGATGGTAGAAGTAGACATCCTGCTTGTTAAACAAATAGAGCTGAAATACCTTCCGAAAATAAAGAAGTTGCTCTATATGCTGGCAGTGGACGGACCAAAAGCTCCGAACGTAAGCCAATTGGCAAACGATATACAGACTTCCCGCGCTACGGTGATGAACTACATCAAATATCTGGCAGATGCACGTCTTATTAATATGGTATATCCCAAGGGAGAAGAATTCCCCAAGAAACCATCGAAGATAATGATGCACAACTCCAACCTGATGTATTCCATCTATCCCGTGAAAGTGGAAGAACAGGACGTACTGGACACTTTCTTCGTCAACACCTTGTGGAAAGACCATAAAGTGAACAAAGGCGACAAGAATATGTCGTTCCTGGTGGACGATGTGATGCCTTTCAAGATCTGTCCGGAAGGAATGAAGATTAAGAACAATCCCAGCGTCACCTACGCCCTGCACAAAGCAGAAATAGGAAGAGGGAATCAGATTCCACTCTGGATGTTCGGCTTTTTATATTGAGATTTATTCACTTAATAATAATTCAATTTAGTTATGACTAAACAGAAGAAATTCATTACTTGTGATGGTAACCAGGCTGCTGCGCATATTTCGTATATGTTCTCAGAAGTAGCTGCTATCTACCCCATCACTCCCTCTTCTACGATGGCTGAGTACGTAGACGAATGGTCTGCCGCAGGACGCAAAAACATCTTCGGCGAAACAGTATTGGTACAGGAAATGCAATCGGAAGGCGGCGCTGCAGGTGCTGTTCACGGTTCATTGCAAGCCGGTGCACTGACAACTACTTACACTGCATCTCAAGGTCTGTTGCTGATGATTCCGAATATGTACAAG